>PJUA01000073.1_pt1 | contig 114650 bp, 103 predicted proteins | sample 1512151 | NCBI WGS metagenome assembly PJUA01 (sample SAMN08177678, study PRJNA422409) | Soil metagenome, whole genome shotgun sequencing project. | isolation source: Soil enriched on filter paper: beechwood xylan treatment | place: USA: Madison | collected 2015-01-15 | reverse complement strand
GTCGGACAGCTGGAAGATCGGCGGCTGGGACTCGTTCTGGTCACCCGAGGAGATGCCGTAGTAGCGCACGTACCCGCCGTCCAGGGTGCCCGAGACGCTGATCGTCGAGGACACCTTCTTCTCACCCTTGGCCGACGGCCACGACGGGAACGACCCCGGGTTCGAGGTGGCGGTCGTGGTCGGCTTCGGCGTGGACGTCGCGGTCGTCGTCGGCGTGGGCGTCGAGGAGGAGGTCGCGGTCGGGGTGCTGCCCGAGCCGACCTTCACGAGCGACCACTGCTGGTGGTACGACTTGCCGTCCGTGAGCTGGACGATCGCGGCGCCGTCGGACGTGGACGCACCGGAGATCGACACGACCTTGCCCGAGCCCTTGTTGACGAGCCGGACGTAGTCGCTCTGGTCGACGAGCGAGAACTGCTGGCTGGCGCTGCTCGCGTCGGTGCTCTGGACGATCGCGGCGCCGTCGCTCGTGCTGCCGGACGCGACGGTGACGACCTTGCCGGAGGTCCGGTTGTGCAGCTCGTAGGTGCCGCTGCCGGACGCGACGAACTGGAACTGCTGCGACGTCGCGTCGGTGCGCGTGGCCGTGACGAGCGCGGCGCCGTCCGAGGTCGAGCCGCTCTTCACGTCGAGGACCTTGCCGCTCTTGCGGCTGACGAGCACGTAGTACGCGCTGCCGTCGGGCGACGCGGCCGAGGCGGACGACGCGACGCTGACGCCGATCGTCGCGGCCAGGACGCCGGCGACGCCGACCGCGACGGCTTGTCGCAGGCGGCGCGTGGTGTGGCGGGATGTCATGAGACCTCCAGGTCGGAAAGCGATTGCCTGGTCACCCAACCACGACAAATCGCCCGGAGGTCCTTCTATGAAACCTTTCTCATGGCCTCGACCGGTCCAGACTTTCGCGCCCGCCGGGCACGCGTGAGGGCGCCGTCCCGACAGCAGGACGACGCCCTCACGGAGCAGGTCAGGCGCGCAGCTCGAGGTACTTCGCGATGAGCGCCTTCGTCGACGGGTCCTGCGCGTCGAGCGCCGCCGCGTCGCCCTCGACCGCGGGCGCGATCTCCGTCGCGAGCTTCTTGCCGAGCTCGACGCCCCACTGGTCGAACGAGTCGATGCCCCACACGACGCCCTGGACGAACGTGATGTGCTCGTACAGGGCGATGAGCTGGCCGAGCACCGACGGGGTGAGCGACGGCGCGAGGATCGACGTCGTCGGGCGGTTCCCGGAGAACACGCGCGCGGGGACGATCTCCTCGGGCGTGCCCTCGGCGCGCACCTCGTCGGCGGTCTTGCCGAACGCGAGGGCCTTGGTCTGCGCGAAGTAGTTCGCGAGGAACAGGCCGTGCACGTCGGTGCCGCCGTCCTGCAGCGGGTGCGCGGGGTTCGCGACCGCGATGAAGTCCGCCGGGATCAGCCGCGTGCCCTGGTGGATGAGCTGGTAGAACGCGTGCTGGCCGTTCGTGCCGGGCTCGCCCCAGAAGACCTCGCCGGTCTGCGTGGTGACGGGGGAGCCGTCCCAGCGCACCGACTTGCCGTTCGACTCCATCGTCAGCTGCTGCAGGTACGCCGCGAACCGGTGCAGGTACTGCGCGTAGGGCAGCACCGCGTGCGTGTGCGCGCCGAGGAAGTTGACGTACCAGACGTTGAGCAGGCCCATGAGGACGGGCACGTTGCGCTCGAACGGCGTGCCGGCGACGTGCTCGTCGACCGCGCGGAACCCGGCGAGGAACTCACGGAACGCGTCGGGGCCGATCGCGATCGCGAGCGACGTGCCGATGACGGAGTCGACCGAGTAGCGGCCGCCGACCCAGTCCCAGAACCCGAACGCGTTCGCGGGGTCGATGCCGAACGCCGCGACCTTGTCGAGCGCGGTCGACACCGCGACGAAGTGCTGCGCGACGGCCGCGTTGCGGGCCTCGTCCGTGTCGTCGGTGCCGAGCTGCGCCCACAGCCAGTCGCGCGCCAGCCGCGCGTTCGTCAGCGTCTCCAGGGTGCCGAACGTCTTGGAGGCGACGATGAACAGCGTCGTCGTGGCGTCGAGCCCCTTGACCTTCTCCGCGAGGTCGGTCGGGTCGATGTTCGACACGAAGCGGACCTCGAGACCCTCCTGCACGTACGGCTTGAGGGCCTCGTACGCCATGACCGGGCCGAGGTCGGACCCACCGATGCCGATGTTGACGACGGTCTTCACGCGCTCGCCCGTGACGCCCGTCCACTCGCCGGAGCGCACGCGCTCCGCGAACGCGGACATCTTCGCGAGCTCGGCCTGCACGTCGGCGTCGACGTCCTGCCCGTCGACGACGAGACGCGGCTCGACGCCCGCGGGACGGCGCAGCGCGGTGTGCAGGACGGCACGGTCCTCGGTCACGTTGATGTGGTCGCCGCGCAGCTGCGCCTGCAGCCGGTCGGCCAGCCCGACCTCGTCGGCGAGGCGCACGAGCAGCGCGAGGGTCTCGTCCGTGACGAGGTTCTTCGACAGGTCGACGTGCAGGTCCGCGAGCGGGAACGACAGGCGCTCGGCGCGCGACGGGTCGGCGGCGAACCAGCCACGCAGGTCGGCGTGCAGCGTCGACTCGTGCGTGCTGAGGTCCTGCCACGCGCGCGTGCTGGTGGCGTCGATGGGGTGCGAGGACACGGGTCTCCCTCTCGGAGCGGATGGTGGGTGCGCGACCGCGCTGGCCGTCCCAACCTAGTGCGCGCCGTCCCGGGGTGGCACAGGACGTCCGTCCGGGCGACGGGGCGCGGGGGGCGGTGCCCGGGCCGGCCAGGGTGTCGGACGTAGGGTGACCGCGTGCGCCGCGTCCCGACCGCCCTCATCGCCGCCCTCACGCTCGTGGTCGGCTTCGCCGTCGCGCAGGTGAGCGACGTGCGGGCGCTCGGCGGCGCCGTCCTTCTCGCCGGGGGCGCGTGGTGCGCGGTGCGCGCGTGGCGTCCCGCGGGCGCCCTGCGCACGGTCGTCGTGCTCGTCGTCGCGGCCCTGTGCTTCGTCGCGTCGCACCTGCTCGCCCCCCACCTCGGGGCGTGGCCGTCGGTGGCGGTGGTCGCGGCGGTGCTCGCGGCCGTCACGTGGGTCCTGGTCGACCGCCCGACCGGGGTCGCCGCGCGGCGGTAGCGCTCAGGCCCCGAGCGCCTCGCGGACCAGGGGCGCGACGCGGGTCCCGAGCAGCTCGATCGCGTGCAGCGACTCGCGCTGGGGCACGCCCGACAGGTCCATCTGGAACGCCTGCCGGTCGTGGCGCAGGACGGCGTGCAGCGCGACGACGCGCTCGGCGACCTCCTCGGGGTGCCCGACGAAGAACGCGCCGCCGCGGGCGGACTGGGCCTCGAACGCGATGCGGTTCGGCTGGGCGAAGCCGCGCTCGGACGCGATGCGGCGCATCGACTCGTGCCAGTACGGGTAGAAGAGGTCGCGCGCGGCGCGGCCGTCGTCGGCGACGAACCCGATCCCCGCGACGGAGACGTGCGGCTCGGTGGGGCGGCCCGGGCGCGTGGAGGCGGCGTACGCCTCGCGGTAGAGGTCGACCAGGGGCGCGAAGGACGCGGGCTGGCCGCCGATGATCGCGTAGCTCACGGGCAGGCCGAGCGTGCCGGCGCGGGCGGACGAGCGCGGGTTGCCGCCCGTGGCGATCGCGATCCGCAGGTGCTCGCCGAGACCCGGCTTGTCGAGCGGGCGGGGCAGGACGAGCGCGTCGTCGAGCGGGGCGCGGAACCGGCCGGACCAGGTGGTGCGCTCGGCGGCGTCGAGGCGCAGCAGCAGGTCGATCTTCTCGTCGAAGAGCGCGTCGTAGTCGTCGAGGGACGCGCCGAACAGCGGGTATGACTCGATGAAGGAGCCGCGGCCGGCGAGCAGCTCGACGCGCCCGCCCGACAGCAGGTCCATGGTCGAGAACTGCTGGTGGACGCGCACGGGGTCCTCGGTGGACAGGACGGTGACGGCGCTGCCGACGGTGATCCGCTCGGTCTGGGCGAGCGCGGCGGCGATGACGGTCGACGGCGAGGAGATCGCGTAGTCGGGCCGGTGGTGCTCGCCGATGCCGACGTAGTCGAGGCCGACCTGCTCGGCGAGGCGGATCCGTTCGAGGATCTCGCGCAGGCGCTGCGCGGGGGAGACCGTCGCTCCGGTGCGCGGGTCGGGGTGAATGTCGCCGAACGTGTACAGGCCGAGCTCCATGCGTCGTGCAACGTGGCAGGGGGAGCGGGTGTTCCGCGCGCGCGTCGCCGCGGGCTGGGCGTCGTCGCACGTCAGGGGTGCTGGATGCGCTCCCACCTGCGCAGATGTCGGTCGTGTGTCGCGGTCGGGGTGCTCGCGTCGGGCGTGTGAACGGACGGTCACGATGTGGTCACGGTCACAACTGGACCCTTGACCAGGATTAGTAAGGACGCTCTACTAACAAACGTGACCTCGACCACCTCCGCCGGCCCGGCCGCCGGCACCGGGACCGCCCGGCGCGTGGGACGCATGCTGCGACCCACCGCCAAGGCGCTGCCCGAGCACGGCCGCGCGCACAACCGGTCGATGGTCCTCGCGCACCTGTTCCACGTCGGCCCCTCCTCGCGCGCCGACCTCGCGCGCAGCACCGGCCTCACCCGCGTCACCGTCTCCGGCCTCGTCTCCGAGCTCATCGGGGAGGGGCTCGTCGAGGAGCTCGGCATCCGTGCCGAGGGCAAGGTCGGCAAGCCCGCGACGCTCGTCGGCATGCGGACCGAGGCCTACCAGGTCGTCGCCGTCGACCTCACCGACGACCTGCGCCTGCACGGTGCCGTCATGTCGCTCGACGGCGCCGTCGTCGCCCGCCGGTCCGTCCCGCTCGACGGCCAGACGGGGGAGCCCGCCGTCGAGCTGCTCGACGCGCTGTGCCGCGACCTGCTCGACGCCGCGCAGCGGCCCGTCATCGGCGTCGGCATCGCGTCGCCCGGCGTCATCGACCCCGCGGGCGTCGTCGTCCAGGCCCCCAACCGCGGCTGGTACGGCCTCCCGCTCGCCGAGCGGCTCACCGCCTCGCTCGGCGTCCCCGTGCACGTCGCCAACGACGCCAACACCCGCGCGCTCGCCGAGTTCACCTACGGCGACGCGAGCGGCAAGGGCACCATCGTCGTCACCGTCGGCCAGGGCGTCGGCGCCGGGATCGTCGTCGACGGCGCCCTCGTGCTCGGCCGCCACCACGCCGCCGGCGAGATCGGCCACGTGACCGTCGTCGACGGCACCGTCCCCGGCCAGGTGCCCGCGCCCTGCGCGTGCGGCCGCGCCGGCTGCCTCGAGACGGTGCTCTCCGTCCCCGCCCTGCGGCTCGCCGTCGCCGGGGACCCCCAGGAGTCCGACGCGCACCTCGCGTCGGTCGGACGGCTGCTGGGCATCGCCCTCGCACCCGTCGTCAGCGCGCTCGACCTCGCAGACGTCCTGCTCTCCGGCCCGCCGGAGCTGCTGGACGGCCCCCTGCGCGAGTCGGCGCTCGCCACCCTCCGCGCCCGGACCATGCCCGTCATCGGCGACGGCCTGGCCCTGCGGATGGGCTCCCTCGACGAGGACGGGACCCTCGCAGGCGCGACGGTCCTCGTCCTGTCAGGTCAGCTCGGGGTCACGTGACGACCCCGAGCCGACCCCTTGCAGTCGGAACCACCACCCCGGCGACGCCGTACGGCGCTCGCCTCGCTCACGGGAGGAACCCCAACGTGAAGATGCTACGTTTCGCGGCCGTCGGCGTGGCAGCCGCGCTCACGCTCACGGCGTGCAGCTCGGGCGACGACCCCAGCTCGGACCCGTCCGAGGCCGGCACCCCCGAGCCGGCCACGATCAAGCTCTGGCTCAACGGCACCGACACCGGTGACGCGCTGCGCGAGTACCTCGTGACGACGTTCGAGGCGGAGAACCCCGGCTCGAAGCTCGTCATCGAGGAGCAGGACTGGAGCGGGCTCGTCCCGCGCCTGCAGACCGCGCTCGCCTCCGAGGACCAGACGCCCGACGTCGTGGAGATCGGCAACACCCAGTCCGCGACGTTCACCTACGCGGGCGCGTTCTCCGACATCAGCGACCTGTACGAGGAGGTCGGCGGGGCCAAGCTCCTGCAGGGCTTCGTCGACGCGGGCATCGCCGACGGCAAGAACTACGCGCTGCCCTACTACTCGGGCGCCCGCGCGGTCTTCTACAACAAGGACATGTTCGCCGCCGCCGGCGTCGAGGTGCCCACGACCATCGCCGAGTTCGGCGAGGCCGCCAAGAAGCTCCAGTCCGACTCGGTCTCCGGCTTCTGGTTCCCCGGCCAGGACTGGTACAACGGCGCCACCTGGCTCTACACCGCGGGCGGCGACTTCGCGGTGCAGGAGGGCGACGAGTGGAAGGGCGCCCTGTCCGAGCCGAAGTCGATCGAGGGCCTCGAGCAGGTCGCCGACCTGTTCGCGAACGCCACGAACGCGCCGGCCGACTCCGACTCGAACGAGCCGTGGGTCCCGTTCAACGCCGGCCAGGCCGCGATGTTCTCCGCCCCGACGTGGGCGCGGTGGAGCATCGACCTGCCGCAGTGCAACAAGGGCGTCGACCCGGACGACACGTCCGACGAGGCCAAGGCCCTGCGCGGCGAGCAGCAGGCGTGCAACGAGGAGCACACCGGCGTCTTCGCGATGCCGGGCAACGCCGCGGGTGACTACGCCACGGCCTTCGCGGGCGGCTCGAACATCGCCGTCGCGGCGAAGTCGAAGAACCAGGACCTCGCCAAGAGCCTGGTCCGGATCATCTACTCGCCCGAGTTCCAGCAGATGCTCGGCGAGAACGGCCTGATCCCGGGCAACACGGAGTACGCGTCGTCGATGGGTGACGACGTCTACGCCCAGGCCGCGATCTCGGCCGCGCTCAACGCGAAGCTCACGCCGGCCGCCGAGAAGTGGGCGGACGTCGAGGGCGACCGCATCCTGGAGGACTTCTTCCAGCAGATCGCCACGGGCGCCGACGTCGCGGAGGCTGCCGCGGCTGCGGACCAGCTCCTGGCGGACACGCTCAACTGATCACCGACCGGCCGGGCGCTCGCACGCGCAGCACCCGGCCGGTCCTGGTCCGGCGCGGCCGGGTGCTGCGACCCGCAGCCCCGGCCGTTCCACCGAAGGAGCTCCACGCATGGCAGCCACCGCCCCCGCGGTCGACGTCACCGGCCCCGCGCCGGTCACGCCCCGCCGCCGGCGCCCCCCGTTCGGCGCCTACGGCCTGCTCGTCCCCGCCGCCGTCGTCATCGGCGTCGCGCTCGGCTACCCCCTGGTCCGGCAGTTCGTCATCTCCTTCCAGGAGTACGGGCTGCGCCAGCAGTTCGGCCAGCCGGCCGAGTGGGTCGGCCTCGCGAACTACACCGACCTGCTGACCGACCCGTACGTCTGGACGGTCATCGGCCGCTCCATCCTGTTCTGCCTGCTCAACGCAGCCGTGACCATGGTGGTCGGCGTCGCGCTCGCGGTCCTCATGTCGCGCGTCGGCAAGGTCGCCCGCACGACGCTGCAGGTCTCGCTCCTGCTCGCCTGGGGCACCCCGGTGCTCGCGTCGATGACGGTGTGGCAGTGGCTGTTCGACACCCAGTACGGCGTCATCAACTGGGTCCTGTCGGAGGTCCTCGGGATCGACTCGATGGCGGGCCACTCGTGGATCATCGAGCCGCTGTCGTTCTACTTCGTCGCGACCGTCATCGTCGTGTGGATGTCGGTGCCGTTCGTCGTGTTCTCGGTCTACGCCGGCCTGCTGCAGGTGCCCGAGGAGACGATGGAGGCCGCCCAGCTCGACGGTGCGTCCGGCTGGCAGCGGTTCTGGGGCATCACGATCCCGATGATGCGGCCCGTCCTGTCGATCGTCATGCTGCTGCAGGTCATCTGGGACCTCAAGGTGTTCACGCAGATCTACGTCCTGCAGCGCGCCGGTGCGCCCACGCGGGACACGAACCTGCTCGGCACCCTCATCTACTCGTACGCGGGCGAGTTCTCGAAGGCCGGTGCGCTGGCCACGATCATGCTCGTCATCACGCTCGCCCTGACCGGGTTCTACATCCGGCAGATGCTCAAGGAGGACGAGCTGTGAGCGCGCTCGCCACACCCCCCGCCCCCGCGCCGCACGGCGTCCCCGAGGTCGCGTCCGCCCCGGCCCGCCCGGCCCGCCGTCGCGCGTCCGCCGAGTCGGGACGCACCGCGTCGCCGCTCGCGCGCCGCCTGCTCGGCCTCGTCGCCGTGCTCGTCGCGCTCGCGTGGGTCTTCCCGATCTACTGGATGATCAACAGCGCGTTCCTGCCGCTGAACAAGCTGCAGGCGCCCGACCCGACTTTCCTGCCGTTCGGCGGCACGCTGTCGAACTTCCGGGGCGTCGTGCAGGACCCGACGTTCTGGGCCGCGATGCGCGTGTCCCTGGCGGTCGTCGTCATCGTGCTGCTCGCCGCGCTGATGTTCGCGTTCCTCGCGGCGCTCGCCGTCAGCCGGTTCCGGTTCCGGGGGCGCAAGTCGTTCATCCTCACGATCCTGGTCGTGCAGATGATCCCCGCCGAGGGCCTGTTCATCTCGCAGTACCAGATGCTCGACGGCTGGGACCTCGTCAACAAGGTGTCCGGGCTCGCGCTCGTCTACACCGCGGCGATCCTGCCGTTCACGATCTGGATGCTGCGCGGCTTCGTCGCGGGTGTGCCGATCGAGCTCGAGGAGGCCGCGATGGTCGACGGCCTCTCGCGGGTCGGCGCCTTCTTCCGCATCACGTTCCCCCTGCTGGCCCCCGGCCTGGTCGCCTCCGGCGTCTACGGGTTCCTGCAGGCGTGGAACGAGTACACGCTCGCGCTCGTCGTCATGACGGACCCCGCCCAGCGCACCCTGCCGCTGTGGCTGCAGGGCCTCGTGGAGGCCAACCGGGCGACCGACTGGGGTGTCGTCATGGCCGGCGCCTCGGTCATCGCGATCCCCGTGATCGTGTTCTTCCTGTTCGTGCAGGGGAAGATGACGTCCGGCCTGGTGGCGGGCGCGGTGAAGGGCTGACGTGGACACGCGTGGGAACGGGACGGGCGGCTGGTCCGTCGGTCTCGACATCGGGGGCAGCAAGGTGCTCGGCGTCGCGCTCGACCCCTCGGGCGCGGTGCGCCACGAGGTGCGGACGTCGACCGTCCGAGGTCTGGACGGCGTCGTCTCGGGTGCCGTCGCGGCGGTCGAGCGGCTCGCGGACCTGGCCGGGGTCGCCGTGGGCGACCTGTCGGGCGTCGGTCTGGGGCTGCCGGGCGTCGTGGACGTCGCGGCGGGCACGGTCGAGCACGCCGTGAACCTCGGCATCGAGGCACGGGTCGGGCTCGCGGCGCTCGTCGCGGAGCGCGTCGGCGCGGTGCCGGTGCGGCTGGAGAACGACCTCAACGCGGCGGTCGTCGGTGCGGCGCAGTTCGTCGCCCCGCACGACGCCGACGGCGGGCGCGACCTCGCGTTCCTCGCGCTCGGCACGGGCCTGGCCGCGGGCCTGCTGCTCGACGGCCGGCTGCGGCGCGGGTCCCAGGGGGCGGCCGGCGAGATCGGTCACCTGACGTTCGTGCCCGACGGCCTGCCGTGCAAGTGCGGGCAGGCGGGCTGCCTCGAGCAGTACGCGTCCGGCTCGGCGCTCGACGCCGCGTGGCCCAGCCGCACGGGTGCGCCCGCGCCGGCCGAGGTCTTCGCGGCGGCCGCCGCAGGGGACCCGCGGGCCGTCGACCTGCGCGACCAGTTCGCGACGGCGGTCGCGGCGGCCGTGCGCGTCCTCGTGCTCACGTGCGACGTCCGGCACGTGGTGGTCGGTGGCGGCGTGAGCGCGGTGGGGGAGCCGCTGCTCGACGCGGTGCGCGGCGTCCTGGACCGTGCGGCCCGCACGTCGGCGTTCCTCGAGTCGATGCGCCTCGCCGAGCGCGTGACCCTGGCACCCTCGGGGGTGCCGGTCGGTGCCGTCGGTGCCGCGCTCGTGGGCCGCGGGGACGTCACGGCATGACCGTCGCCGCCCGTCACCGGGGCCGTCGCGGCCCCGGCCACCCGCTCGACCGCTCGGAAGGGACCCGCTGATGGAGGTCGTCATCGCGCCGCCGGCGCAGCTCGCCCGGCTCGCCGCGGACGCCGTCGAGGACCTCCTGCGGTCCCGGCCGACGGCCGTCCTCGGGCTCGCGACCGGGTCCAGCCCGCTCGCCGTCTACGACGAGCTCGCGCGGCGGCACGCGCAGGACGGCCTCTCGTTCGCGCGGGCCCGCGCGTTCATGCTCGACGAGTACGTGGGGCTCGCGGCGGACCACCCGGAGCGGTACCGCAACGTCATCGAGAAGGAGATCGCCTCGCGCGTCGACTTCGCTCCTGGCGCCGTGCAGGGGCCCGACGGCCTCGCCGACGACGTCCGCGCGGCGTGCGCGGCGTACGAGCGGGCCATCGTGGACGCCGGCGGTGTCGACCTGCAGATCCTCGGGATCGGCACCGACGGCCACGTCGCGTTCAACGAGCCAGGCTCGTCGCTCGCGTCGCGCACCCGCATCAAGACGCTCACGCGGCAGACCCGGGAGGACAACGCGCGGTTCTTCGGCGGCGACGTCGCGCAGGTGCCGACGCACTGCCTCACGCAGGGCCTCGCGACGATCATGTCCGCGCGCCACCTGGTGCTGCTGGCGACGGGGCGCGGCAAGGCCGAGGCGGTCCACCAGCTCGCCGAGGGACCGGTGTCGGCGATGTGGCCCGCCACCGTCCTGCAGCACCACCCGCACGTGACGGTCCTCGTCGACGACGCCGCCGCGTCCCGCCTGCAGCTCGCCGACTACTACCGGGAGACGTTCGCCGCGAAGCCCGGCTGGCAGGGCCTCTGAGCCCCCCGGCTCCCGACCGGCCCGGCCGGGTGGGTCAGCCGGGGAGCGCGGCGTCGAGCGCCGTGAGCCCCGCGTACCCCACGACCGCCATGGCCGGCAGCAGCCAGGCCGCCAGCACGCCCGCGCGGACGTTGCGACGTCGGACGTCGGCGGGGTCGTCCCACGGCCGGCTCACGACGTCGGCGTCCGGGCTCCGGACGGCGGACCGTGTGGCGACGAGCGCCCCCGCGACGAGCAGCGTCCCGCCGCCGACGAGGGCGACCGTGCGGGGCAGGGTCACGAGGACACCCGGGAGCAGCAGGACCGCGGCGAGGGCGGCGACCGACGTGGCCGTGAGCAGCGCCCAGGCGACGACCAGGCCGCGCCGCGACCGGCCGGTGAGCGCGGCGTCGAGGACGACGTGCACGACGAGCGTGGCGGCGACGGGGTAGAGCGCGGCGGCGAGGAGCCACCCGACGGTGACCGGCACCGTCGTGCGGCCCGCGCAGGCCACGACGAGCAGCAGGCCGAGCAGCGACGGCAGGTGGGCGACCGCCTGGCGCACCGACGGGGAGCGGCGGGGAGACCGGTCCGACGGGTCGAGCTCGTCGACCGTCCGGGCCGCGGCGTACGCGGCGGGGTCGCCGAACGCCTCGGCGGCGTCCTCGCCGCTCGCGCGGCAGTGCTCGTCGACCTCGGCCAGGACCTCCCCGATCCGTGCGCCGTCGACGTCGCGGGCACGCAGCGCGAGCACGAGCTCCTCGCGCCAGGCGGCGTCGGACCCGGGGTGGGCGTCTCGCGTGTGCGGGCGGTCGGTCGTCATCTCGGCTCCCGGGGGTTCGATGGGCGCCCGGCCGGCGCCCCGGTGGCGGGCTCCGCGGCGGCGTCGACGGCCGCGTCGACGGCCGCGTCGACCGCTGGGGGCGCGGTGGCGGCGGACGTGATCGTGGTGGTCAGGGCGGCGAAGGTCCGCCACGCGTCGGCGCGGGCGGCAAGGGCGGCACGCCCGGCGGCGGTGAGCGCGAAGTACTTGCGTCCGGGGCCGCCGTCGCCGGCCTCCCAGTGCGTCGTCACGTGCCCGGCCTCCTCGAGGCGGGCGAGCAGGGGGTAGAGCGTGCCCCCCTTGATCGTGCCCAGGCCGAGCTCGTCGAGCCGGGCGGCGACGGCGTAGCCGTAGGTGCGGCCCTCGGCGAGGACGGCGAGGACGCACAGGTCGAGCACGCCGCGCATCCACTCCCCGGGCCAGGGGTTCGTCGTCACGGACTAGACAGTACGACTATCTAGTCAGGCTGTCTATCTAGTCCGTGGACCGGTGTCGCTCTCGGTCGCGTGGGCGCCTCGACGTAGACTCCTGCGCATGAGTGAGCCCCTCCCGCCGACCGGCCCCGCCGACCCGTCCGACCCGGGCCAGGGCACGTCGACGAGCGTGCTCGAGCGTCAGGAGACGCACGAGCAGGTGGAGCCGGGCGACCACGAGCGCTTCGCGCATTACGTGCGCAAGGAGAAGATCATGGAGTCCGCGATGAGCGGCAAGCCCGTGATCGCGCTCTGCGGGAAGGTCTGGGTGCCGGGCCGCGACCCGAACAAGTTCCCGGTCTGCCCCGTGTGCAAGGAGATCTACGAGGGGCTGCGGGACCCGCAGGACGGCGAGGGTGCGTCCGGCGAGGGCGGCGGCTCCGAGGGCTCGGGCGGGGGTCGTCGCTGGGGCTTCGGCCGCGGCGGCAAGTGAGCGGGGCCGCGCGCCCGTCCTCCACCTCGACCCACGCGTCCACGTCGGCGGCCTCCCACCTGCCGCCGGCGTTCCCCGGGCGTGCGCCGTGGGGGACCGCGGGCAAGCTGCGGGCGTGGCAGGCCGAGGCGCTGGAGGCGTACCGGGCGCAGTCGCCGCGTGACTTCCTGGCCGTCGCGACGCCCGGGGCGGGCAAGACGACGTTCGCCCTGCGGATCGCGACCGAGCTGCTCGAGGCGCGGGTGGTCCGGCGCGTCACGGTCGTGGCGCCGACGGAGCACCTGAAGAAGCAGTGGGCCGACGCCGCCGCTCGCGTCGGGATCCGCCTGGACCCGAACTTCTCGAACGCCCAGGGCCGGCACGGCCACGGCTTCGACGGCGTCGCGGTGACGTACGCGCAGGTCGCGTCCAAGCCCGCGCTGCACGCGGCGCGCACGACCGCCGAGCGCACGCTCGTGATCCTCGACGAGGTGCACCACGGCGGCGACGCGCTGTCGTGGGGCGACGCGGTCCGGGAGGCGTTCGAGGACGCGACCCGACGGCTGAGCCTCACCGGGACGCCGTTCCGCTCCGACACCGCGGCGATCCCGTTCGTGCGGTACGCGCGTGACGGCGAGGGCATCCGGCGCAGCCTGGCGGACTACACGTACGGCTACGGGGACGCGCTGCGCGACCACGTCGTGCGGCCCGTGATCTTCCTGTCGTACAGCGGCTCGATGCGCTGGCGCACGCGGGCGGGCGACGAGGTCAGCGCCCGGCTCGGCGAGCCGCTGACCAAGGACATGACCGCGCAGGCGTGGCGGACGGCCCTCGACCCGAACGGCGAGTGGATCCCCAGCGTCCTGGCGGCCGCCGACCGGCGGCTCACCGAGGTGCGGCGCACGGTGCCGGACGCGGGCGCGATGATCATCGCGACCGACCAGACCGACGCGCGCGCGTACGCGGGCCACCTGGCCCGGCTGACGGGGGAGTCGCCGACGGTCGTGCTGTCCGACGACGACGGCGCGAGCGACAAGATCGACGAGTTCTCCGCGAGCGAGTCGCGCTGGCTCGTGGCGGTCCGGATGGTCTCCGAGGGCGTCGACGTCCCCCGCCTCGCGGTCGGCGTGTACGCGACGAGCACCGCGACCGCGCTGTTCTTCGCGCAGGCCGTGGGCCGGTTCGTCCGGGCCCGCCGGCGGGGTGAGACGGCGTCGGTCTTCCTGCCGTCGGTGCCGCAGCTGCTCGGCCTCGCGAACAGCATGGAGCTCGAGCGGGACCACGCCCTGGACCGCCCGAAGACGGCGGAGGAGCAGGGCGTCGACTTCAACCCGGAGGACGCGCTGCTCGCGGCGGCGAACGCCGAGCGCAACGGTCCCGACGCGCTCGGGCCGGACGGCAAGCAGGGCACGTTCGAGGCGCTCGAGGCGCAGGCGTCGTTCGACCGCGTGCTGTTCGACGGCGGCGAGTTCGGCACGGAGGCCGAGGTCGGCTCGGAGGAGGAGCTCGACTTCCTCGGCCTGCCGGGGCTGCTCGACGCCGACCAGGTCTCGGCGCTGCTGCGCCAGCGGCAGGCGGACCAGCTCAAGGGCCGCCGACGGACGACGGTCGCGGAGCCGGCGCCGGAGATGGACCACCGCAAGCAGGCGGAGCTGCGCAAGGAGCTCGCGCAGCTCGTCGGCGCGTGGTCGCGGCGCAGCGGGCAGCCGCACGGTGCGGTGCACGCGGAGCTGCGGCGGCGGTGCGGGGGTCCCGAGGTCGCGCTGGCGGACCCGGGCCAGCTGACGGCGCGGGTCGAGATGATCCGCGGGTGGTTCGTCGGCAAGCGCTGACGCCCTCGCTCGGTGCCCCTGGATGAGCATCGCGCGATTACTCCTCCGAATGAGACGGAACAACCCCCGTCTCACATTTCGGACAGCGGGTGCTGGGCGCGTCTCCGCAGGTCACAGCCCTGGACGCGTGACCACATAGCACCGGCGCGTCCCCGTGCAAGTCGGCGTCTCGACGTGCCGACCCCGCGCGGCGCTGGCAGCGTCTTCCCCGTGCTTCACGGCGCCGGGTCCCCCCGGAGCCTGTCGGTCGCCACGCAAGAGTTGCCTTCAGAAAGGGGTCAACCCATGCCCAGCTGGCTCATCCTCATCCTCGTCGGTGTCGTCCTCGTCGTCCTCGGCGTCGCGACGAACATCGGCCAGTTCCTCATCTGGATCGGTGTCGTCGTCCTCGTCGTCAGCCTGGTCCTCGGGCTGGTCGGCCGCGGTCGATCCCGGGTCTGACCCGGCCGTGACCACGGTCGCCGGGCACGCCCCCCGCGCCCGAGCCGCCCGTGGTCACGGCCTGGTCCCGGCCTCGGTCCCGACCCAGGCCTGACGCGCGGCGGCCCGGACGGTCCCCTCAGTCCCGTCCGGGCAGCCGCAGCGTCACCGTCGGCACCGCGGCCTCGTCGGCCGACAGCCTCCGCGCCCCGCGCGGGAGCTCGTCCCGCGAGGCGCGGTGCCGATCCCGTGCCCGCACCACCCCGGCCGGACCCGTCCACGACGCGTCCACCTCGCCGTCCGTCACCAGCGGCACCAGCAGCGGCCGCAGCGCCTCGTCGTCCGGGGCCCACGTCACCACCGACGCGTCGGGGCCGACGACCAGGACCTCCTCGACGGCACGGCCGTCCGGCCCCCGCCGCCGCGCCGCCTCCTTGCGGCCCCCGACGCTGATCTTCGCCGTCGAGCGCTTCTCGACCGGCGCCAGCGCGCCGTCCCGCCCCTCGCGCGCGACGAGCTTGTAGACCATCCCGCACGTCGGGGCGCCCGAGCCCGTGACCACCGACGTCCCGACGCCGTAGCTGTCGACCGGCGCCGCCGCGAGCGACGCGATCGCGTACTCGTCGAGGTCGGACGTCACGACGATCCGCGTCCCCGTCGCCCCCAGACCGTCGAGCTGCCGGCGCACCTCGTGCGCCAGCACGCCCAGGTCACCCGAGTCGAGGCGCACCGCGCCCAGCCCCGTGCCCGCCGCGGCGACGGCCCGCTCGACGCCCCGCCGCACGTCGTACGTGTCGACGAGGAGCGTCGTGCCCGGCCCCAGCGCCGCGACCTGCGACGCGAACGCCGCCTCCTCGTCGTCGTGCAGCAGCGTGAACGCGTGCGCCGCGGTGCCGATCGTCTCCAGCCCGTAGCGCCGGCCAGCCTCCAGGTTCGACGTCGCCGCGAACCCGGCGACGACCGCCGCCCGGGCCGCCGCGACCGCCGCCTCCTCGTGCGCCCGACGCGCGCCCATCTCCAGGCACGGGCGGTCGACGGCCGCGCTCGTCATGCGCGACGCCGCCGACGCGACCGCCGAGTCGTGGTTGAGCACCGACAGGACGAGGGTCTCCAGCAGCACCGCCTCGGCGAACGTGCCCTCGACGACCAGCAGCGGGGACTGCGGGAAGAACACCTCGCCCTCCGCGTACCCGCGCACGGACCCGCCGAACCGGTAGCCCGCGAGGAACTCGAGCGTGGCGTCGTCCACGACCCGCGCGTCGGCGAGCCAGTCGAGCTCGGTGCCTGTGAACCGGAAGTCCGGCAGGGCCTCCAGCAGCCGGCCGGTGCCGGCCACGACCCCGTAGCGGCGGCCCGGGGGCAGGCGGCGCGTGAACACCTCGAACACGCAGCGGCGGTGCGCCGTGCCGTCGGCCAGGGCGGCCTGCAGCATCGTCAGCTCGTAGCGGTCGGTGAGCAGGGCCGTCGCGGTCGGCGACGGGAGACCGGCGGGGGCGGGCGCGGCCTGCGGGGGTGTCATGGCGCCAACGTATTGCGTGGCCGGGGCCGCGGGCGCGCGGTCCGTCCCGATGGCCGTCCCACCGCCGTGCGGCGCGTCCGGCGCCACCTACAGTGGTGGCGTGCCCGTGCAGACAGCGCCCGACGAGCGCGTCGAGTCCGCCGAGCAGGCGGCCGTCGCGGACCCGTGGGTCACGATCGTGTGGAACGACCCCGTCAACCTCATGAGCTACGTGACGTACGTGTTCGAGACGTACTTCGGCCACCCGCACGAGAAGGCCGAGCAGCTCATGCGGCAGGTGCACGTGGAGGGCCGCGCCGTCGTCTCGACCGGGTCGCTCGAGGGCATGGAGGTGGACGTGCAGGCGATGCACGGGTTCGGCCTGTGGGCGACGCTGCAGCGCAGCGGCGTCTGATGCGCGCGTTCACCGAGAAGCACGGCCTGTTCGTCGCGCGCCTCGACGCCACGGAGCGGGAGGTCGTCGCGGCGCTGGTCGCGGACGTCGCCGAGCTGCTGGGCGCGGACCGCTTCGACGACGCCCCTCGGCCGGGCGACCAGGGCGAGCCCGCCGGGGCGTCGACCGTGCCGACCGCCCCGGTGCCCACCGGCCCGGCCGCACCCGTGCTCCGCACCGAGGACGTCCCGCCCCCCGAGGACCCCGCGGTGCGGCGCCTGCTGCCCGACGCGTCGCGCGACGACCCCGCGGTCGCGGCCGAGTTCCGCCGCCTCACCGAGGACGACCTCCGCGCGGGGAAGGTCGCCCGGCTGCGCGTGCTGTGGGGGCTGCTCACCGCGCCCGGCGGCGGCCGCCGCCACGACGGGCTGTCGGTCAGCCCTGCCCAGGCGCCCGACGTCGCCGCCGCGCTCACCGACCTGCGCCTGGTCCTGGCGGAGCGGCTCGACGTGCGCACCGACGAGGACGCCGAGCGGCTCTACGACGTCCTGGGCGACGACGATGCGCCCGGTCGCGGGCCCGGCACCGACGTGCGCCGCTACCTCGTCGCGCTCTACGGCGCGCTGAGCTGGCTGCAGGAGTCGCTCGTCGGCCTCATGCTCGACCACGCGCGCCACGCACGCGGCAGCGGGTCGTCGGGGCGGCCGACCAGCGGGGGTTAGGCTCCTTGGCGTGAACGACGCCCCCCTCGGCATCTTCGACTCCGGCGTCGGCGGCCTCACGGTGGCGCGATCCGTCCTCGACCAGCTGCCGCACGAGTCCACCCTCTACATCGGGGACACGCTCAACACGCCCTACGGCCCGAAGCCGCTGGCCGCCGTGCGGGCGCACGCGCTCGAGGTCATGGACGACCTCGTCGACGCGGGCGTGAAGCTGCTGGTCATCGCGTGCAACACGGCGTCGTCGGCGATGCTGCGCGACGCCCGCGAGCGGTACACCCTGCGGCGCGGCATCCCCGTGGTCGAGGTCATCCTCCCGGCCGCGCGCCGTGCGGTCGCCGCGACCCGCACGGGCCGGATCGGGGTCATCGCGACCCGCGCGACCGTCGACTCCCGCTCGTACGACGACGCGTTCGCCGTCGCACCCGGCATCACCCTGACGACGCAGGCGTGCCCCCGGTTCGTCGAGCTCGTCGAGGCGGGCATCACGTCCGGTCCCGAGGTGCTGGCCGTCGCGCACGAGTACCTCGACCCCGTCCGCGAGGCCGGCGTCGACACCCTCGTCCTCGGGTGCACGCACTACCCGCTGCTCACGGGCGCGATCTCCTACGTCATGGGCGAGGAGGTCACGCTCGTCTCGAGCGCCGAGGAGACCGCGAAGGACGTCTACCGGACGCTCGTCGCGCACGGCCTCGAGCGCGACCCCGCGGCCGGCCCGCCGACGCACCGCTTCCTCGCGACGGGCGACCCCGCCGCGTTCCAGTCCCTCGCCCGGCGGTTCCTCGGGCCGGAGGTCGAGGCCGTCGAGTCGAGGATGGCGCTGCGATGAGGCTCGTCGTCGTCGGCTGCTCGGGGTCGTACCCCGGGCCTGACGCGGCTGCGTCCGCGTACCTGGTGCAGGCCGACGACGCCGACGGGCGCACCTGGACCGTCCTGCTGGACCTCGGCAACGGCGCCCTCGGGCCGCTGCAGCGCTACGGCGACCCGACGCGGCTGGACGCGATCGCGCTGTCGCACCTGCACGCCGACCACGTCGCCGACCTCGTCGTCCTCAACGTGCTGCGCCGCTACCAGCCCGGCGGCGCGCTGCCGTCCGTCGACGTGCACGGGCCCGAGGGCACCGCGCAGCGGCTCGCCGAGATCGCCGGGAAGGACCCGGCGACCGACGTCAGCGGGCAGTTCGCGGTGCACACGTGGGACCCCGCCACGCCGGTCGTCGTCGGGCCCCTCACGCTGCGCCCCGTGCCCGTCGAGCACCCCGTGCCCGCGTTCGGCGTCCACGTCACGGGCCCGTCGGACCACGACCCCGCGCGCGCGGTCACGCTCGCCTACACGGGCGACACCGACGAGTGCGCCGGGCTCGACACGCTCGCCGCCGACGTCGACCTGCTGCTCGCCGAGGCGGCGTTCGTCGAGGGCCGCGACGACGCGGTGCGCGGCGTGCACCTCACGGGCCGGCGCGCCGCGTCGGCCGCCGCCCGCGGCCGCTCCCGGCAGCTCGTCCTCACGCACATCCCGCCGTGGAACGACCCGCAGGGCACGCTCGTCGAGGCGCGCGCCGTCTACGACGGTCCCGTCGCGCTCGCCCGGCCGGGCGACGTGCACGTGCTCTGACGCGACGCCCGCCCGGACCGCACCGGCGCGGCGGCGCCGCGCCTGGCACGCTGTGCGGTCATGCGCACCCGTACCGTCCGGACCCCCGTCGGCCCGTCCTTCGACGTCGCCGTGCAGTGGGCGCCCCGCTGGGCGCGCGTGTTCCGGCGCGCCCGGCGCTGGCACCGCCGCCACCGCGACGGGGCGGACGTCGGCCTCGAGGGCGTCGGCGAGCTCGCGGGCGGTCTCGACGACCTCGGCGGGGTCGTCGTGTGGGTCCTCGGGGCGGTCGCCTTCGTGCTCGGCGTCCTGCTCGTGTGGGTGTTCCTCGTCCCGCTGCTGCTCGTCGTGCTCGACCTGCTCGTCGTGGTCGTCGTCCTGGCCCTCGCGTTCGTCGGGCGCGTCCTGCTGCGCCGCCCGTGGACCGTCGCCGTCACGCCCGCCGGCGACGACGACGCGCCCGCCGTCGCGCTCGCGGACGTCATGGGCTGGAACCGCGCGCTGCGGGTGCGCGACGCGATCAGCGCTCGCCTGGCGGCCGGGGCCTCGCCCGAGCAGGCGGTGCTCGACGTCGCGCTGGGCGACAAGGCGGTGACGGCGCGCGTCGCCGTCCCGGTCGGCTGACGCGGCGGGACGCGTCAGTGCGCGAGGGCCGGACCCCGGCCGGGGGCGTCGGGCCGCGCGGTTAGGCTCGTCCGCATGACCGCCACGACTCCCGCGCTGCGCGCCGACGGCCGCCGCCCCGACGAGCTGCGGCCCGTCACGATCACCCGACGCTTCCTCGACGCCGGCGAGGGCAGCGTCCTCGTCGAGTTCGGCGGCACGAAGGTGCTGTGCGTCGCGTCGTTCACCGAGGGCGTGCCGCGCTGGCGCAAGGGTTCGGGCGAGGGCTGGGTCACCGCCGAGTACGCGATGCTTCCGCGCGCCACGTCGTCGCGGTCGGACCGCGAGTCGGTCAAGGGACGCGTCGGGGGTCGCACGCACGAGATCTCCCGCCTGATCGGCCGCTCGCTGCGCGCCGTGATCGACGTGTCCGCGCTCGGCGAGAACACGATCGTGCTCGACTGCGATGTCCTGCAGGCCGACGGCGGCACGCGCACCGCCGCGATCACGGGTGCCTACGTCGCGCTCGCCGACGCGGTGGCCTGGGCGAAGAGCAAGCGTCTCGTCCCGGCGGGCAAGACCGTCCTGCGGGACTCGGTGGCCGCGGTGAGCGTCGGCATCGTCGACGGCGTCCCCGTGCTCGACCTGCCGTACGTCGAGGACGTGCGCGCGGAGACGGACATGAACGTCGTCGTCACCGGCTCCGGCACGTTCGTCGAGGTGCAGGGCACCGCCGAGCACGCGCCGTTCGACCGGCGCGAGCTCGACGCGCTGCTCGACCTCGCGGTCGCGGGCACGGCGCGCCTCACGGCGATCCAGACCGAGGCCCTCGCGGCCGACCCCGGCGACGGCAGCGCGACCCGCGTCGTGCCCGCCGGGACGGGCGCGTGAGCGTCCCCGGCGGCGCGCGGCTCGTCCTCGCGACCCACAACGCGCACAAGGTCGGCGAGCTGCGCGCGATCCTCACGCCCGCCCTGCCGGGGCTCGACCCCGCCGCGGTCGTCGGCGCGCGGGACGTCGGCGCGCCCGAGCCGGTCGAGGACGGCGTGACGTTCGAGGAGAACGCGCTCCTGAAGGCGCGCGCGCTCGCGGCGTTCACCGGTCTGCCGGCCGTCGCGGACGACTCCGGGCTCAGCGTCGACGTGCTCGGCGGCGCCCCCGGGATCTTCTCCGCCCGGTGGGCGGGCCGGCACGGCGACGACGCCGCCAACCTCGCGCTGCTCCTCGCGCAGCTGCGCGACGTGCGGCCCGAGCACCGCGGTGCGCGGTTCGTGTGCGCGGCGGCGCTCGTGACGCCCGACGGGTTCGAGCACGTCGAGACCGGCGCGCTCGTCGGCGTCCTCGCGACCGAGCCCCGCGGGACCGGCGGCTTCGGCTACGACCCCGCGCTCGTCCCCGCCGGGGAGCAGCGCACGTGCGCCGAGCTCAGCCCGGCGGAGAAGAATGCCATCAGCCACCGCGGCCAGGCCTTCCGGGCGCTGGTGCCGACGCTGGTGCGGGTCCTGGGCGGATGACGACGACGGCCGCCGAGGTCGTCGACCACGCGCACCTCGTCGCCGACGCGGTGACGTTCGGGTATGGCGAGCGGGTCGTGCTGGACGCCGTGGACCTCGTCGTGAGCGCGGGGGACCGCGTCGGGCTGGTCGGCGAGAACGGCGCGGGCAAGACGACGCTGCTGCGTCTGCTCGCGGGCGACCTCGTGCCGCTGTCGGGCACGGTCCGTCGTGCCGGGACGCTCGCCGTCGTCGAGCAGGAGCTCGACGAGCCCGCCGGCACGACCGTCGGCACGCTCGTCGACCGGGCGCTCGCCGCGGTGCGGGCGGCGTCGGACGACCTGGACGCCGCGATCGCGGCCTTCGACCACGAGACCGGCGACCTCGCGCGACTCACGGTCGCCATGGCCCGCTACGAGCACCTCGCGGCCTGGGACGCCGACCGCCGGGTCGACGAGGCGCTCGCACGGTTCGGCGCCCCCCGCGACCGGGACCGTCTGCTCGAGCACCTCAGCGTCGGCGAGCGGTACCGGGTCCGGCTCGCGTGCCGGGTCGGCGAGCGCTCCGACGTGCTGCTGCTCGACGAGCCCACGAACCACCTGGACGCCGCGGGGATCGAGTACCTCACCGACCGCCTGCAGGAGTGGCCCGGCGCCGTCGTCATCGTCACGCACGACCGGCAGCTCCTCGACGACGTCATGACGGCGATCCTCGACCTGGACCCGTCGATGGACGGCCGGCCCGCGCTGTACGGCGCGACGCGATACGCGGACTACCGGTTCGCGAAGGACCAGATGCTGCGGCGCTGGCGGGCCCGGTTCCGGGCGGAGCGCAAGCGTGCGCTGCAGCTCGCGGAGCGCCTCGACACGGCCTACGAGGGGCTGTCGGACGAGTGGCGGCCGCCCAAGGGGTCCCAGAAGCACCGCCGCGGGACCCGTGCGCGTGTGCACGTCAAGGCCGCCGACCGGCTGATCCAGCGGCTCGAGGCCGACGCGGTCGAGGTGCCCGTGCCGCCGCTGTCGCTCGCGTTCCCCGACCTGCCGTCGCTGCCGCGGCCCGTCGCGGGCGACCGCGGCGGCGGCGGGCCGCTCGTCGAGGTGCGCGCGCCGCGCGTCGACGGCGGCCCCGGCGGGCGCCCCCGGCTCGACCTGCCCGGTCGCCGGATCGAGGTCCCGCCGTGCGGGCGCCTGCTCGTCACGGGCCCGAACGGCTCCGGCAAGTCGACCCTGCTCGCCGCGCTCGCGGGCGCGGTCGACCTCGACCGCGGGACACGGACGGTCGCGCCCGGGGCGCGGATCGGCGTGCTCGCGCAGGAGGGGCCGACCGAGCACGCCGCACCCGCGGCCGACGACGGGCCGTCGCCGTCGGCGTTCGACGCGTACGCTCGGCACGCGCTCGACCTGCTCGCCGCGGGCCGGATCGACCCCGAGCAGCTCGTGCCCGTCGCGGCGCTCGGCCTGCTCACCGAGGAGGACCTCGACCGCCCGCTGCGCGAGCTGTCCGTGGGTCAGCGCCGCCGGTTCGACCTCGCGTGCGCGCTGCTCGCGGCCCCACAGCTGCTCGTCCTCGACGAGCCCACGAACCACCTGTCCGTGGGTCTCGTCGACGAGCTCACCGAGGCCCTGCGGCTGACGTCGGCGGCGGTCGTCGTCGCGACGCACGACCGGCGCATGCGGGCGGACCTCGCGGACTGGCCCGAGCTCACGCTGGGCTGACGCGGCGCGGGTCAGGGCGAGGTCAGCGCGGTCGCGTGCGCCCGTGCGGCCCGCACCCGCCGGTCCGCGTCGCACAGCACGTCGACGTTGTCGACCCACTGCTCGACGGACCCGACGCCGGGGGGCAGCGCCCGCACGACCGGGTCGTCGACCGTGGCGAGCAGGTGCTCCGCCATCGCGGCTCGCACGCCCAGCACCGGCCGGTCGTAGAACTGCTCGGTCGGCGGCCCGTCCGGGGTGGGCAGCCCTGCCTCGCGCTGCGCCTGCGCGAGCACGTCGAGCGCACCGGCGAGCGCGGCCTGCCGGTCGCGCCAGTCCGTGGCGGTGAGCACGTCCGACAGCGCCGGGACCAGGCGGGGCCCGACCGGCAGCCCGGCGAGCACCGTGCCCGCCCACTTCGGGTACGGCGACCACCGCCGCGCGATAGTGAACGCGAGGTGCGTCGCGACGCCGACGAGCCGCGCGGCGACCACCCTGCTGCCGAGGTCGTCCCCGCGCTGCCCCGTGCGCCCGACGAACGGCGCCTCCTGCGCGAGCCGCGCCCAGTCGGCCGCGACGACGTACTGCCACACCGCGTCGGGGTACCAGGTCAGCGCCTCGCGCAGCCGCGTGAGGGCACCGTCGGTGTCCACGAAGACGGGACCCGCCGTGACCTCGAGGACCGACTGCCCCGTGAGGGCGAGCCAGTCGGCCGCGGTGAGCCCGGGTGTCGGGTCGATCCCCAGCCGTGACCGCACGAACGTCGCAGCCGACGCGACCTCGACCCGCTGCCGGACGACCGGCTCCCACGTCGTCGCGAACCGTGTCGGCAGTCCCGCGTAGGACGGCGCTAGGTGCTGCTCGAGGTGCGCGTCGACCGCGTCGACCGCCTCGGCGTCGACCAGCAGCGTCAGCCGCAGCCCCCAGTCGTGGTCGCGCGACTGCGCGTCGTCGAGCCCGAGCACGTCCGACCCGCTGCCGAGCCGCGCGGCCGCGTGCGGCAGGCCCGGCCAGCGGTCGTGCAGGAGCGGCAGGACGACGTCGGCGTAGTAACCACGCGCGAGGGCGATGCCGCCGGTCTGGAAGGTCCCGTCGGCCGTGTCGGTCGCGCCGCCCCGCATGGTCAGGGCAGGCGGCCCACGTGCGCCATGGCCTGCCGCAGCAGCAGGCCCTGCCCGCCGTTCATCTCGACCTGCACCTGCTCGGCGCATGCCTCCTCGGGCGTCAGCCACGCGAGGTCGATCGCGTCGTGCTGCGGGCGGCAGTCGCCGTTCACGGGCACGACGTACGCGAGGGACACCGCGTGCTGGCGGGGGTCGTGGTACGGCGTGACCCCGGGCGTCGGGAAGTACTCCGCGACCGTGAACGGCTGCGGCGACGCGGGGATCTGGGGGAGTGCGACGGGCCCGAGGTCCTTCTCGACGTGCCGCACGAGCGCGTCGCGCACCCGCTCGTGGTACATCACCCGGCCGCTCACGAGCGCGCGCGACATGACGCCCTCGGGCGTCACGCGCAGCAGCAGCCCGACGGCGACGACGTCGCCCGAGTCGTCGACCCGGACGGGGACCGCGTCGACGTACAGGATCGGCAGCTGGGTGCGGACCTTCGCGATGCGCTCGGGGCTCAGCCAGCCCGCGGGGCGCTCGGGTCCGGGAGGGAACTCGGCGGTGTCGGTCACGGTGCAGTTCTACCCCCTGCGCGAGCGTGCCGCGTCCAGGCGCGCACCCGTGCGGGCGTACCGGGCGGCCGTGCCGGGCGGGTGCCGGGCGGTGCCGGGCGGTACGCCGGGAATAGCCGCAGGCCCGGCGACGCTCTACCACCCGGAAGCGACCAGTGGAGGTGCGACGTGGCGACGACCACGCTGACGGCCGAGACCATCGGCCAGACCATCAACGAGAACGAGATCGTGCTCATCGACTTCTGGGCGGACTGGTGCGGCCCGTGCCAGCGGTTCGCCCCGGTGTTCGAGGCGTCCTCGGAGACCCACCCGGACGTCGTGTTCGGCAAGGTCGACACCGAGGCGGAGCAGCTCCTCGCGGCTCAGCTGCAGATCTCGTCGATCCCGACGCTCATGGCGTTCCGGGACGGCGTGCCGGTGTTCCGCCAGGCGGGCGCGCTGCCCGGCCCGGTGCTGGAGCAGGTCCTGTCGGCCGTCAAGGGGCTCGACATGGACGAGGTCCGCGCGAAGATCGCGGAGCAGGCGCCGCAGGAGGCCTGACCGACTCGCACGAACGGCCCGCCGGACCCCGTCCGGCGGGCCGTTCCGTGTCCCCGCGCAGGACGGCGTTGACACGTGTTCGCCTCACGAATTGCCGGATCGCGGGCGGCGGTTACCGTGGGATGACGCCGCTCTCATCGGAGCACGCCAAGGGGGCCGTGCGGGGAGCCGCGGCGGTGGACGGCAACGGCGCCGCCCGCCGGTCGCGCAGGGCCAGCCGCCCGTCGTCGTGCGGCCCGCGCCTGCCTGAGAGGCACCGCCATGACCGCACCCCGCCCTGCCCATCCGTCTGCCCACCCGTCTGCGCGCACCCGTCGTCCCGGGTCGGCCTTCCTCGCGCTGCTCGTCACCGGGCTGCTCGCCGCCCCGCTCGCGGTCGCACCGCCCGCGACCGCGGCCGACGTCGTCCCCGTCGGGTCCGGGAGCTACCTCACGACCCCGCCCGGCCCGACCCCCGAGGGCTGCGACGCCCTCGAGGCGAACCCGCGCGTGTACCTCACGGACGACGCGCCGGACGAGCCGCTGCCGACCAACGACTGGTGGTCGTCGCTGCTGTTCAAGCGCTGGAGCTGCCGGGCGAGCGAGCCGCTGCACGCGCACCCCGTGTCCTACCAGCCGACGCCCGCGGGCCTCGGCCTGTCGGTCACGCGCGACCCCGTCCTGTCCGGGACGCCCGGTGGCATCGGCGAGTTCCACTACCCGTACGCGCAGGACGTGCTCGTCGGGGTCGCGGGGCTCGACGCGCCCGTCGTCGAGGTGGCGGGCTGGAGCGACTGGACGGTCACGCCGTCGTGGTCCGACGGCACGCGCAGCCTGCGCGCGACGATCGGGCACGGCCTGCCGATCAGCTGGTACCACGTGGGCGGCGGCGACGCGGTGCTCACCGGAGCGGCCGACCTGCGGGTCTGGCTGCGCGACGGCGCGACCGTCGGGTTCACCGCCGGCGGCAGCGACTACGTCGCGTACGCGCCGACCGGGGCGACCTGGCAGGTCAGCGGCACGACGCTCACCAGCGCCCTGGCCGGCCGCGGGTTCCTGGCGGTCGCGTCGCTGACGACGGGCCCGGCGGACGACGACGCCGCCCGCGTGGCGCAGGCGCGGGCGTTCGCGCCGTTCGCGTTCGACGAGGTGACGGGCACGCGCGTCGCGTGGTCGTACGACGAGGCCGCGGGGGCCGTCCGCACGACGTACACGCTCACGACGACCCCGCTGCAGGGCGCGTCGGCCGGCACCGTCGTGGCGCTGTACCCGCACCAGCAGCGCTACACGACGGCCGTGACCGGCCCGGCGACGACGTCGCGCGTCGGCACCACCTACGTCTCGCCGCGTGGGGCCATGACCGCCTACACCGGGGCCACGGCCGTCACGACGTCCACGCCGTTCACGGGCGTCCTGCCCGAGGTCCCGGCCGTCGCGACCGCGACCGGCGACGCCCGCGCGCGGCTCGACGCGCTGCTCGACGAGGCCGCGACCGACACGCTGCCCGTGCTGCGCGCCGACACGTACTGGACCGGCAAGGCGCTCGGACGGGCCGCGCGGATCGCCGAGATCGCCGACCAGCTCGGCCGCACCGACCTGCGCGACCGCACCCTCGGCGCGATCCGCACGACCCTCACCGACTGGTTCACCGCGACCCCCGGCAAGACCGAGCGGGTCTTCGGGTACGACGCCCGCTGGGGCACCCTCATCGGCTACCCGGCGTCCTACGGCTCCGACACCGAGCTCAACGACCACCACTTCCACTACGGGTACTTCGTCGCCGCCGCCGCGACGCTCGCCCGCTTCGACCCCGGCTGGGCCGCCGCGTACGGGGGCATGGTCGACGTCCTGGTCCGCGACGCCAACGGGTACGACCGGTCCGAGACCCGCTTCCCGTTCCTGCGCGACTTCGACATCTACGCCGGTCACGACTGGGCGTCCGGGCACGGCGCGTTCGCGGCGGGCAACAACCAGGAGTCCAGCTCCGAGGGCATGAACTTCGCGGCCGCCCTCGTCCAGTGGGGCGAGGCGACGGGCAGCACCGCGGTGCGCGACGCCGGTGCGTACCTGTACGCCACGCAGGCCGCCGCCATCCAGGACTACTGGTTCGACGGCGCCGGGGCGATCCCGACCGGCTTCGGCCACTCGACGGTCGGGATGATCTGGGGCGACGGCGGCGCCTACGCGACCTGGTTCAGCGGAGAGGCGGAGATGATCCAGGGCATCAACACCCTGCCCATCACCGGCGGGCACCTGTACCTGGGGCTGCGTCCCGACGACGTGCGCGACAACTACGCCGAGCTCGTCCGGGTCAACGGCGGTCCGCCGACCGTGTGGCAGGACATCCTGTGGAGCTACCTCGCGCTCGGCGACGGGCCCGCCGCGCTGCAGGCCCTGCTCGCGCAGCCCGGCTACGCCGTCGAGGAGGGCGAGAGCCGCGCGCACACCTACCACTGGGTCGCGAACCTCGCGGCGCTCGGCACGCTTGACGCGTCGGTACGCGCCGACCACCCGCTCGCGGCGGTCTTCACCGGTCCACGCGGCCGCACGTACGTCGCGTCGAACGTCACGGGTCAGGCCCTGACCGTCCGGTTCGGCGACGGGACGACGCTGGCCGTGCCGCCCGGGCGGACGGTCACGAGCGGGGCGTTCACGTGGAGCGGCGGCAGCGGACCGGGCGGCCCGACGCCGACCCCGACCCCGACCCCGACGGGGACGCCGACGCCCACGCCCACTCCGACGCCGACGGTGTCGCCGACGCCCACTCCGACGCCGACGCCCACGCCGACCGTGTCGCCCACGCCGACACCCACGCCGACCGTGCCGCCAGGCGACGGGTTCGCGCTCTACCTCGACGGCGAGGGCGGCCTGGTCACCGAGCCGCCGACGAGCCCGGCCACCGTCACCGTGCCGCGAGCCGCGGGGATCGACACCGTGACCGAGCCGCCCGACGCGGTCGTCGCGACCGTCGAGGGCGTGAACGGCCGACCCACGACCGGGGCCACGCGGTTCGACCTCGCGCTCGACGCCGGGGGAGTCGTCGGCAACGGGACGCGTGTGTCGGTCTCGTACGACCTCACCGGTGACGGCGAGTGGGACCGCGTCGAGGTCTACCGGTACTTCGCGACCGACCCGCTGCCGGGTCCCGAGCGGTACACGGAAGCCGTGGGCGCCGAGCGGGTGACGGGGACGCTCGGGCGGATGCGGGGCGGCACGGTGCGGGTCGCGGTGTGGAACGCGATCGGGTCGGGCCCGTCGACGGTCCGGCTCGCGGACTCGGTGGTCCACCTGCCGTTGCGGGAAGCCAGCTGAGCGCCGGCGCCGGCTGACGGCCGCGGCGCGCCCGGGAGGGTGGTGCGGGAGACGGGAGTCGAACCCGCACGCCCTTCCGGGCACCAGGACCTAAACCTGGCGTGGCTGCCGTTTCACCACTCCCGCGCGCCCGAGTGTGGCACACCGGGCGTCCCCGGCGGACGGCCCGGCGCAGGGCACACGCGCCGGGCGAGCCGTGCCGGACGGCGACGAGGTCAGGCGATCTTGAGGTCCCGGCGCAGCTTCGCGACGTGCCCGGTGGCCTTGACGTTGTACTGCGCGAGCTCGACGCGGCCCTCAGGGTCGACGACGACGGTCGAGCGGATCACGCCGGTGACGGTCTTGCCGTACAGCGACTTCTCGCCCCACGCGCCCCACTGCTCGAGGACGGCGTGCTCGGGGTCGGACGCCAGCGGGAACGTCAGGTGCTCCTGCTCGACGAACGCCGCGAGCTTGTCGACGGTGTCGGGGGACAGGCCGACGACCGCGTACCCCGCGCCCTGCAGCGACGCGAGGGAGTCGCGGAAGTCGCACGCCTGCGTGGTGCACCCGGGCGTCATCGCGGCGGGGTAGAAGTACACGACGACGTGCTGCCCACGCAGGTCGGACAGCGTGACGCTGCCGCCGTCCGCCGTCGGGAGCGTGAAGTCGGGGGCGAGGTCGCCGACGGCGAGACGGGGCACGGGACGCTCCAGGTGGTCGCGGGGTGGGGCCGCGGCACGGCCACGCGGGGGCCGCGGCGGACGCCGGCCGGTCGGCGCCGCGGAAAGCCTACGTCGCGCGCACGGTAGCGTCGTGCGGGTGACCGCTCCCGCTCCCGACGCCCGGCCCGGGCTGCCGATCCGGATGCTCAACGACCGCCTCCTCGTGTCCGTCGACGGCGACCCGGCCGAGCGCCGCTCGTCGGCCGGCATCGTCATCCCCGCGACGGCCGCCGTCGGCAAGCGGCTCGCGTGGGCGTCGGTCGTCGCCGTCGGGCAGCACGTGCGGCAGGTCGAGCTGGGTGACCGGGTGCTGTTCGACCCTGAGGACCGCGCCGAGGTCGAGCTCGCCGGCAGCACCTACCTGCTGCTCCGCGAGAAGGACGTGCACGCGGTCGCCGCGCCGCGCGGCACGGGTGAGGGAACCGGCCTCTACCTGTGAGGGTCCTGCGACGGCACCGCCATGATCTTGCGTGAGCACGCACGGTGGTGTCACATGAGAGCGGACCTCGCACGCACCAGACCCGGAGGGCACCCATGCGACCCGACGACACCGCGCCCGAGCACGCCCCGGCGCAGGACGCCGCCCGTGTCCAGGAGCTGCTGGCGGCGCACGTCCCGCTCACCCTCATCGCCGACCTGACGGCCAGCACGGCGGTCGCCTCGCAGGACCTGCTGGAGAAGGAAGGCCTTCCCGAGGAGGCCTGGTGGGAGGGGTCGGACGGCCCGTCGCAGGCGTCCGGGGCCCCGCGTCCGTGACGGTCGTCACCTGCGGGCGGATCGATTGGCTTCGTCGGCCGCAGGGCTGCTAACGTTCTCAACCGCGCGCCATTAGCTCAATTGGCAGAGCAGCTGACTCTTAATCAGCGGGTTCGGGGTTCGAGTCCCTGATGGCGCACCAGCACGAAGGCCCTTCACCGCAACGGTGAGGGGCCTTCGTCGTCCCGGCGGACCGTCGGTCCGGCGTGCGGCGCAGGCGAGGCCGGCTCAGGGGACGACGACCGGTCGCGCGCGGACTCCACGGGCAGCAGGACCGCGCCGACGAGGAAGCACACCGCACCCGCGAAGGTCCCGGCGTTGACGAGCGCCACGTTCGCGACCTCGTCCGACCCGTGCAGGTACCGCGCTGCGACGGCCGCGACGCCGAACGCGACCGACCCCGCGAGGTTGAGCGCCCCGATCGCCCACCCGACGGACCGGTCGGACCGGGGCAGGACCCCGCGGTTGACCTCGGCGTACGCGCACCAGCTCGCGACGAGGAAGCACACCGACCCGAGGACGTCGGGCGCCCACACGAGGGTCCTGTCGCCCGCGACCGCGAGGCCGGTCCGCGTCGCCGCGAACGTGCTGATGTTGAAGAACACCGTGCCGACGAGCTGCACCGCGGACGCCCACAGGTCGATGCGGTCGGGCCGGAACCGCACGAGCGCGGCGAGCCGCCGCCGTCGCGGCACGGTCGCCAGGACGTCGGGCGGGGCGTGCGCCGCCTCGTCGTACTGCAGGTACGCGGCGGTCGTGAAGAAGACCGACCCGACGAAGAACGTCCACGCCGTCACGCCCGTCGAGACCTGGTCGAAGTACAGGGGCAGCGATCCCAGCGCGAAGCACGCCGACCCGACCGCGAACAGCGCCCCCGTCCACCAGCTCCACGCCGACGCGCCCGCGCGCCGCACCGCACCGTCGGCCGGGACGGCCGACCTGGCCGGCGGTGCGGTGCGCGGTCGCAGCCCGAGGCCCTTGCGGTGGCGGCGCGACGTCCACTCGACCTCCGCCCCGTCGGGCCGGCGCAGCGTCGCGTGCGTGACGAACGGGCCCGGCCCGCGGGTGTCGACCGCGGTCCACCCGTCGGGCAGGTCCGGCAGGGGCGAGGTCCGCGTCGTCACGCCCGCAGGCCGACGCGCGCCTTGCTGTGCGCGGCGGCCCGGTCGGGGGCGGTCCAGACGTCGGGCTTGGCGGCGGCGCGCTGCGGCGGCTGCTCCGCGGCGAGCGTCTCCCAGGCGTGGTCGAGGTCCCGCAGCAGGACGTCGATCATCGGCCGGCTCAGGTCGAGGCGGACGACGATGCGCAGCAGGTGCACGTCCTGCGCGTCGGGCGGCAGGCTGTACGCGGGCACGATCCAGCCGTTCTCCCGCAGCCGCGCCGACAGGTGGTAGACGTCGAACCCCGGGTCGCCCTTGATGCGGAACGTCACGACCGGCTCCGCGAGCCCCGGGTTGAGGACCTCGAAGCGTCCCGACGCCTCCAGCGCCTCGTTGAGGTGGCGGGCGTTCGCGATCATGTTCGCGACGATCCGCGTGTACCCCTCGCGGCCGAGCCGCAGGAAGTTGTACATCTGCGCCTGGATCATCGCCGACCCGCGCGAGAAGTTGAACGTGTACGTCGGCTGCGCACCGCCCAGGTAGTTCACGCTGAACACGAGGTCCTCGGGCAGGCGTGACGCGTCCCGGAAGATCAGCCACCCGACGCCCGGGTACACCAGGCCGTACTTGTGGCCCGACGCGTTGATCGACGCGACCTGCTCCAGCCGGAAGTCCCACCGCAGGTCCGGCTCGGCGAAGGGCGCGACGAACGCGCCGCTCGCCCCGTCGACGTGCAGCGGGATGTCCCAGCCGCGCTCGGCCTTGATGCGGACCAGCAGGTCGTTGAGCTCCTCGATGGGATCGGCCTCGCCGATGTGAGTCGTGCCGAGCACCGCGCCGACCGCGATCGTGTTCTCGTCGACCTGCGCCTCGACGTCGTCCGCGGCCAGCACGTACCGGTCCGGCTTCATCGGGATCTTGCGCATCTCGACGTCGAAGTAGTTCGCGAACTTGTCCCACACGACGTGCGTCTCCGCGCCGAACACGACGTTCGGCCGGTCGGCGGGCAGGCCGGCGGCGAGCCGCCGCTGCCGCCACGCGCGCTTGTGCGCGAGCAGGCCCAGCATGATCGCCTCCGACGAGCCGATCGTCGCGACGCCCACGACCTGCGCCGGGTCGGGCGCGTGGAACAGGTCGCCCAGCATGTGCACGCACGCCTCCTCGACGAGCGACGCCGCGGGGTACTCCTCGTGGTCGATGTGGTTCTTGCGCAGGGAGTCGTGGATGAGCTGCTCGGCCTGCGGCTCCATCCACGTCGTGACGAACGACGCGAGGTTGAGGGTCTCGCGCCCGTCGAGCATGAGCGCGGTGTGCAGCAGCTCGTACACCTCGTCGGACCCGAGCCCCTGGTCGGGGAACCGTGTGCGGTCGAACCGCTCGCGGAAGCTCGGCCGTCCGTGGATCGGCCCGAACGCGTCGCTGCCCAGTGCTGTCTCGCTCACGTCTCGCCCCTCCGTCGTCTGCTACGCCGGGAGTCGTGGCTGGCTGCCGTCTCCGGCGGACCCTCGCCTGCGAACGTAGCAGCGGAAGTCGGGACGAACCACGCAGACCGGACCCGGCCGGTCGTTCCCCCTGCGCGCGGGCGCCCCTGCCGCCACGATGGGGCGATGCCAGCGGAGCAGGAGTACGACGTCGTGGTGGTCGGCGGCGGGGCCGTCGGGGAGAACGTCGCGGACCGGGCGAGCCGGACCGGGCTGAGCGTCGCGCTCGTCGAGCACGCGCTCGTCGGGGGCGAGTGCTCGTACTGGGCGTGCATGCCGTCGAAGGTGCTGCTGCGCGCCGGTGCGGTCCTCGACGCGGCGGCGGGTGTCCCCGGGGCGGCCGCCGCGGTGACGGGTGCCGTCGACGTGCAGGCCGTCCTCGCGCGCCGCGACGAGGTCGTGCACGGCTGGGACGACCGCTCGCAGGTCGAGTGGGTCGACTCGGTCGGCATCGCGCTGCTGCGGGGGCACGCCCGGCTCACCGGGGAGCGCACGCTCGTGGTCAGCGGCGACGACGGGGAGACGACCGTCCGGGCGCGGCGCGCGGTCGTCGTCGCGACGGGGTCCGAGCCCGTCGTGCCGCCCGTCCCCGGGCTGGCCGAGGCCGGGTTCTGGACGAGCCGGGAGGCGACGTCGGTCCGTCAGGTGCCCGCGCGGCTCGCGGTCCTCGGCGGCGGCGTCGTGGGCGTCGAGATGGCCGTCGCGTTCACCGACCTCGGCAGCGAGGTCACGCTCGTCGTGCGCGGCGACCGGCTGCTCGCCGGTGCGGAGCCGACCGCAGGGGAGGCCGTCGCCACCGAGCTGCGCGCGATGGGTGTGCGCGTCCTGTTCGGGACGCAGGCCACGGCCGTGCACCGCGACGACGACGGCGTGCACCTCGACCTCGGCCACGCCGGGACGGTCGACGTCGCTGAGGTGCTCGTCGCCACCGGACGCCGGCCCCGCACGGGCTCGCTCGGCCTGGAGACCGTGGGCCTGGAGCCCGGGGCGCCGCTGCGGGTCGACGACGCGCTCGCGGTCACCGGCGTCGACGGCGGCTGGCTGTTCGCCGCAGGCGACGTCACGGGCCGCACCGCGACCACCCACCAGGGCAAGTACGACGCGCGCGTCGTCGGCGACGTCGTCGCGGCACGGTTCCACCCCGACGCCGACGCCGCCGACGGGCCCGTCGCCGAGCGGGACGCCGCGCCGTGGAGCCGGTACCGCGCGACCGCGGACCTCTCGGCCGTCCCGCAGGTCGTGTTCGGCCGCCCCGAGGTCGCGTGGGTCGGGCGGACCGAGGAGCAGGCGCGTCGCGACGGTCTCGACGTGCGCGTCCTCGACTACGACCTCGCGAACGTCGCGGGCGCGACGGTCGCCGCGCAGGACTACGCGGGCAGCGCGCGGCTCGTGGTCGACGACGCCCGTGGGGTGGTCGTCGGCGCGACCTTCGTCGGCCCCGACGCGGCCGAGCTGCTGCACGCCGCGACCGTCGCGGTCGTGGGGGAGGTGCCGCTGCACCGCCTGTGGCACGCGGTGCCCGCGTACCCGACGGTGTCGGAGGTCTGGCTGCGCCTGCTGGAGTCCGCCGGCCTCTGACGCTCGTCGTGCGGGGGCCCGGGTCGGGCCTACCGAGCTCAGACCGCCGTCGTGTCACGAGGTCCGCGCACGCAGCGGCCCCGGCAGGTCCTGCCCGCCGGGGCCGCCGCGTCGTCGTGCGGGCGTCAGTCGGTCGCGAGCGACCCGTCGCTCGACAGGACCAGGCCGATGGCCGCGTCGCCCTGGCGGACGGCGGCACCGATGAGCCCGAAGTCGTACGACTTGAACTCGCCGATCTCGAGCCCGTAGGTCTCCTCGAGGCCCGGCTGGCAGAACGGCCGCTCGGGGCACTCGGGCGGCCCGGCGAGGACGAGCCCGCCGCAGGCCTCGGCGAGCTCGGTGAGCGTCGCGACGCCGTGCTCGTCCGCGAACGCCTGGGTCACCGCGAACGCGTTCTGGTCCTGCGCGGCCGACGGCTGGCCGACGGCGAGCCCGGACTCCTCGGCGAGCGGCGTCAGCGCGGCGACCGTCTCGTCGACGTCGTCCGTCGAGACCGACGGGGCGTCGGGCCCGTTGACGCGCGCGTTGAGGAAGTCGGCGAGCGTCGCGGCGTACTCGGGGACCGTCGAGAGGGTGCCGTCCACGAGCGCCGGCAGGTAGGTGTCGCGGTTGCCGATCGTGCGGACCTCGACCTGGTAGCCGGCCGAGCGCAGCACCTCGCCGTAGATCTCCGCGAGGGTCACGGACTCGGAGAAGTTCGCCGCGCCGACGACGAGCGACGTTCCCGCGCCGGACTGCTCGGTCGCCGCGAGCCCTTCGGCCTCGACGTACTCCTTCGCGACCTCGCTCGACGTGCGGCGGTCGATGTCGACGGCCTTGTTGAGGTCGATGAGCTTGGGCGTGTCGAGCGACGCCGAGACGGTGTCGAGCAGCTCGACGACCGCGGGGCTCTGCTGCGCGACGGCCGCGTTGACCGCCGGGATGATGTTGTCGGCGTTCTGCAGGCCGCCGTCGTCCTCGAGGACGACGAGCTGCTCCCCGGCGACGGGGTCGCAGGTGGCCTTGCCGGACGTCCCGGAGGACGTGGGGTCGGCCTCGCCGCCGCCGGAGCCGGGGGCGCCGCAGGCCCCCAGCGCCAGCACGGCGGCGGCGGCGATGATCGTGAGTCGGGCTGGACGGGTGGCACGCATCGGCGTCTCCTGACGTCGGCCGACGGCACGCCGGGTGGGTCCCGACGGTCGACGGCGCTCGGCGGTCGTGGGCAGGTTCATGCGGTCGGGGCTGGTTCATTGGACCGGGAGCCCGCGGGGTCGGCAACCGGGGAGGGACGCCGCACGCGCAGGCGCGAGGGTCGTCCGGCACGTCGTCCGGCACGGTCGCGGGACCGCAGGCCGGCGGGCGTCACGGCGCGCTGGGCGAGGGCGAGCAGGCCTTCGGCGACCAGGCACAGGGCGGCGACGAGCAGGCCGCCCGCGAGGACCTGGCCGTAGCGCTGCGTCCCGAACCCGGTCACGACGATCGTGCCGAGGCTGCGGCCGCCGACGAGCGCGGCGAGCGGGACGGTCGCGAGCACCTGCACCGCGCCGGTGCGCACGCCGGCGGCGAGCAGGGGGATCGCGAGCGGGACCTCGACCGCCCACAGGCGGCGCGAGCCCGACATGCCGACCCCGCGGGCGGCGTCGCGGACGTGCGCGTCGACCTCGCCGAGCCCGGTGACGGCACCGGACAGCAGGGGCGGGACGGCGAAGACCGCGCACGCGAGGACGGTCGCGGGGTTGCCGAACAGGCCGCTCGCCGCCAGCAGCGTGAGCAGCGCGAGCGTCGGGAGCGCGCGCGTGGTGTTGGCGACGACGACGCCGACGGTCGCGCCCCGGCCGCGGTGGCCGAGCCACAGCCCGACGGGCAGCGCGACGACCGCCGCGAGCAGCACCGCCTGGACGGACACCAGGACGTGCACGCCCGTGAGTGCGATGACCCCGTTGCGGCCCGTCCAGTTGAGCGGGTCGTTGAGCCAGGCGAAGGCCTCGGTGAGGACGTCCATCGGTGCCCCCTCAGACCGGCCGCGCCGAGCGGGCCCACGGCGTCACGAGGCGCCCCACGCCCGCGAGGACGAGGTCGCACACGAGCGCGAGCAGGAGGCACAGGACCGTCGCCGTCATGATCTCGGCGTGGTAGTTGCTGCGGAACCCGCGGAACATCAGCTGCCCGAGCCCGCCGTAGCCGACCACGACGCCCACCGTCACGAGCGCGACGGTCGTGACGGTCGCGAGGCGCAGCCCGGCGACGATGCTCGGCAGCGCGTTCGGCAGCTCCACGGTGAGCAGCAGGCGGGCGCGCCCGTACCCCATGCCGCGGGCGGCGTCGCGGACCGCGGGGTCGACGCCCTCCAGCCCGACCAGCACGTTCCGGGTGAGCACCAGCAGCGCGTACGCGACGAGCCCGATGAGCACGGTCGTCCGTCCGATCCCGGTGTACGGGGCGAGCACGGCGAACAGCGCGAGCGACGGGATCGTGTAGAGCACGCCCGCCACGCCGAGGACGGGCCCGGCCCAGCGGCGGCGCAGGTGCGCCCACGCGCCGAGCGGGAGCGCCACGAGCGACGCGATGACGACCGCCTGGACGGTCAGCGAGGCGTGCTGGGACAGCGCGGACAGCACGTCCGCGCTGTTGCGCTGCAGGTACTCCCACGAGAACCAGGGGTTGTCGGGTTGAGCCGCGAGCAGCATCCGCCGAACGTAACCGCGACCTCCGACATCCGCACCATGCGACGGCGCGCTGCCCGGTCCGTGGACGGACGGGCCGTCGCAGGCGGACGGACGGATGTGGCCGGCGGAGGCGGGCGTCGGTGGTGGGCAGTAGCGTCCGGGGGATGGTCGAGCCCGCCATCCGCTTCGAGCACGTGCGCAAGGAGTACCCCGCCGTCCGCGGTCGGGCCGGCGCCGCCGTCGACGACCTCACCCTCGAGGTCCGCCCGCACGAGGTGCTCGTGCTGGTCGGGCCCAGCGGGTGCGGCAAGTCGACGACGCTGCGCATGGCCAACCGGCTCGTGGAGCCGACGTCGGGCCGGATCCTGCTGGAGGGCGAGGACGTCACGCACGTCGACCCCGTGCAGCTGCGGCGGCGCATCGGGTACGTGATCCAGGACGTCGGCCTGTTCCCGCACCGCACGGTCGCGCAGAACATCGCGACCGTCCCGCGGCTGCTCGGGTGGGACGCGAAGCGGACCGCGGCACGCGTCGACGAGCTGCTCGACCTCGTCGGCCTCGACGCCGCCCGGTACGCACGGCGCTACCCGCACGAGCTGTCCGGGGGTGAGCGCCAGCGCGTCGGCGTCGCGCGGGCCCTCGCGACCGACCCGCCGGTGCTGCTCATGGACGAGCCGTTCGGCGCCGTCGACCCGGTCGGGCGGCGCCGGCTGCAGACGGAGTTCGCGCGGATCCAGCGCGAGGTCGGCACCACGGTGATGCTCGTCACGCACGACATCGACGAGGCCGTCCGCATGGGCGACCGGGTGGCGGTGCTGAGCACCGGCGCGCACGTCGAGCAGCTCGCCTCGCCGCTCGACGTCGTGGCCCGCCCTGCCACCGACGCTGTCGCCGACCTCGTCGGGCGCGGCCGGCTCGCGCGCCTGCTCGCCCTCGGCCGGCTGGAGCGGACCGACGTCGACGAGGTTCCGGGACCGGGCCCGGCCGCGATCGGCACGGTCGACGTCGGTACGGAGCTCGGCGACGTCCTCGCGACGCTCCTCGCGTCCCCCGGCGACGGCGCGGACGGACGCCTCGACGTCGTCGAGGCGGGCCGTCCCGTCGGGTCGGTGACCGCGGCGACCGTCCTGCGGGCGCTGCGACGGCTCACCGACGCGGCCGGCGCCGACGGGAACGAGGGCGACCCGGACGGCTCCGCGACCACCCGCGGGCCCGCCGGCAGCCCCGACCTCGACCGACGCCTCCCCGATCCGCACCGCCCGGGCCCTGACGCGGGCGCCGACCGCGTCGGTACGCTGCCGACGTGACCCCTACCGCCGCACGGCTCGCTCTCGCCACCTGCGCCGAGCTCCCCGAGCTCGACCCCGACGACCAGCCGCTGCGCGACGCGCTGCTCGCGCGCGGCATCGCGACCGACCCCGTCGTGTGGGACGACCCGACCGTCGACTGGTCGACGTACCCGCACGTGCTGGTCCGCTCGACGTGGGACTACACCGACCGGCCGCGCCTGTTCGCGGACTGGGCCCGCCGCGTCGAGCGCACGAGCGCGCTGCTCAACCCGGCGGACGTCGTCGTGTGGAACATCGACAAGACGTACCTGCGGGACCTCGAGCAGCGGGGTCTGCCGATCGTCCCGACCATCTGGCTCGATCCGGAGCGCAACTTCGACGCGCGCGCGATCCACACCCGGTTCCCGGCGTTCGGCGACTTCGTCGTCAAGCCGACCGTCAGCGCGGGCTCGCGCGACACGGGCCGCTACCAGGCCGACGAGACCCCGTCGCGGGCCCTGGCCATCCGGCACGCCAAGAACCTGCTCGGCGTCGGCCGGCACGTGATGATCCAGCGCTACCTCAAGCAGGTCGACACCGTCGGCGAGACCGCGCTGGTCTACGTCGACGGCGCCTTCAGCCACGCGGTCCGCAAGGGCGCGCTGCTCGAGGGCCCGTACCGCGAGGGGGAGACCGAGGGCGTGCTCTACCGGCGTGAGGTCATGTCGGCCCGCGAGGCGAGCGACGCCGAGCGCGAGGTCGGCGACCGCGTGCTCACGGCGCTGGCGGAGATCTTCCCGCAGCACGCCGACCCCCTGCTGTACGCCCGGGTCGACCTCATCCCCGACGACGAGGGCCACCCCGTCGTCCTCGAGGTCGAGCTCACCGAGCCGTCGTTCTTCTTCGGGTACGCCCCGGGGTCGGCGGACGTCTTCGCCGACGCGCTCGCGAAGCGCCTCTGACCGGTCCGTGCGCGGACGGCGGGCGCGTTCCGGACCACCCCGCCGCACCGGGTACACTTCTCGTCGGCCCCGGCGTTCGCGCCGGGTCGGTGCCACCTCCGGGTGGCGCGTGGTGGCTATAGCTCAGGTGGTAGAGCACCTGGTTGTGGTCCAGGGGGTCGCGGGTTCAAGTCCCGTTAGCCACCCGCTCCGAAGGGCGTCGACGGTCAGCCGTCGACGCCCTTCGATGTTCCCGGGGACGGCCCGTCAGGCCTCGGGACGCGCACCCTTGACCGACGTCGCGACGATCTCCGCCGCGACCTGCCGCGCCGCCGCCGAGTCGGGGCCCGGCTGCGCGGGAAGCAGGGCCGCCCGGTAGTACCGCAGCTCGTCGATCGACTCGAGGATGTCCGCCAGCGCCCGGTGCCCGCCGTTCTTGCGGGGCGACGCGAAGTACACGCGCGGGTACCAGCGTCGCGCGAGCTCCTTGATCGACGACACGTCGATGACCCGGTAGTGCAGGTGTCCCACGAGCTCGGGCATGTCCCGGTCGAGGAACGTCTTGTCCGTGCCGACGGAGTTGCCGGCCAGCGGCGCCTTCGCCGGGTCCGGCACCCACGTCCGGATGTAGTCGAGCACGACCGCCTGCGCGTCCTCGAGCGTCGTGCCGCCGTCGAGCTCGTCGAGCAGGCCCGACGTCGTGTGCATCGCGCGCACGAAGTCGTTCATCTGCTCGATCGCGGCGGCGGGCGGCTTGATGACGACGTCCACACCGCCGCCGAGCACGCGCAGCTCGGAGTCGGTGACGACGGCGGCGACCTCGACCAGGGCGTCGGCGCCCAGGTCGAGGCCCGTCATCTCACAGTCGATCCACACGATGCGCTCGGCGCTCTCGTGGCCGTTCGGGGCGGGCGCGGGGGTCGGCGTGCTGGTCACCGGGCCAGCCTACGGGTGCGGGGTGCCCGGCCGCCGACGTCGACGCGGTCGGGTCGGCCGGTCAGCGGTGCGGTGCGTCGCGGCCGGTCCGTGCCGGGCGGGACGGGGGAGCCGGCTGGGGCACCGTCGCGGCGAGCGCCGACGCGACCAGGACGAGCAGCGCGACGCCCCCGACGCACCACCAGGTCGTCGTCCACGAGACGCCCGACCAGCGCAGGACCGCGAGCGCCGCGGCGCCCGCGCCGAGCGCGATCGCGAGCCGCTCCAGCCAGCGGACGACGGCCGCCCGCAGCCGGCCCGTGCGGGTCGTCGGGACGGGTTCCCCGCCACCGCCGTGCCGGCCCATCAGCGACCCCCGGGGACGGGCGGTCGGGTGGGGCGGCGCAGCATGGGCCACATGGTGGCACGGGTGACGTGCCGCCCGGGACGAGAACGAGGCCGGTACCCCGGGTGGGGAGCACCGGCCTCGTCCGGGTCGTGCCGTCAACGGGCGACGGCGGTGCCGGCGAAGACGCCGGCGAGCAGCACGGGGAGCGCGCTGCGCTGCGTATGCGGCGGACGCCTCGTGGCGTCGGACGCGTGTCTCGTCGTCTGGACCCGTGCGCGGGCACGGATGATCTGCGCCTCCTCGAGGCGGCGGGCGTTGTCCTGACGGGCGAGCTCGAAGGTGATGGTGGGGTGCACGACAGCCTCCAGGGCATGGCGAAGCCAGGCCCGGATGGCCTGGCGAACAGTGGATCAGGAGAACCAGACCACGCCGCAGATACGGCTGTCACAGCCTTTTCCGGACGTCCTGGCGGCGCGCGTCCGTCACCTGTCCGCGTGCCCGTCGGCTGGTCCGTGGGCCGGTCGGTCGGTTCGGTCGGCTGGTCGGCGGGCCGGTCGGTTGGCTCGGTCGACGGGTCCGGCGGACGATGGCGGGACGTCGACGCCGCGTGTCCGCGTGGCGGCTCGACGCCAGGGTGCGCGCCGGGAGAGGGTCGGCGCCGTGACCGCGTCCGCCCCGCCGCCCGCCCCCGCCGTCGAGGCGCCGTCAGGTCACGCGACCGCGGCCCTGCCCGGGACGTCCGGCGCGCTCGACCGGCCCGGTGCGACCGGCGGGACCGTCGGCGTCGTGCTCGGCTCCGCCTGGTACGTCGCCGCGGTGCTCGGCACCGGCATCCTGCTGCTGCCCGCGCTCGCGGCCGAGGCCGCCGGGCCGGCGTCGATCCTGGCCGTCGCGCTCGTCCTCGTCGCGTCGGTGCCCCTCGCGGCGACGTTCGCGGCGCTCGCGGCCCGGCACCCCGACCCCGGCGGCGTCGCGACCTACGTGCGTCGGGCGCTCGGCGCGACCGCGGCGCGCATGACGGGGTACTGGTTCTTCTTCGGCGTGTGCGTCGGGTCGCCCGTCGTGGCCCTGCTGGGCGCGGAGTACGTCGTCGCGATGGTCGGCGGCGACCGGTGGCAGGTCTACCTCGTCGGCGCCGTGCTGCTCGTCCCGCCGTTCGTGACGAACGCCGTCGGCCTGCGGCTGGCCGGGCCCGTGCAGCTCGCGCTCACCGGGGCGCTCGTCGCGATCGTCGTGCTGGTCGTCGCCGCGGCCGCACCCGCGACCGACCCGGCGAACCTGCAGCCGTTCCTCCCGCACGGGTGGGCCGGCGTCGGCGCCGCCGTGTCGCTGTTCGTGTGGGCGTTCGCGGGGTGGGAGGCCGTGACGCACGTCGCGGGGGAGTTCCGCGACCCGCGCCGCACCATCCCGCTCGCCACGGCCGTCGCGCTCGTCGTCGTCGGGTCGGCCTACCTGGCCCTGCAGTGGGTGACCGTCGCCGCGCTCGGCGACGCCGCCGCGACCTCCACCGTCCCGCTGCTCGACCTCGTGGGCCTGCGCCTGCCCGACGCCGCGCGCATCGCCGTCGCGGTCGTCGCGGCGATCGTCACGCTCGGCGTGCTCAACGCGTACGTCGCCGCCTTCGCGAAGCTCGGCGCGTCGCTCGGGCGCGACCGCGACCTGCCCCGGTGGCTCGCCCCCGGCGCCGAGGCGGGCGGGGTGCCGCGTCGCGCGCTGGTCGTCGTCGGCGCGCTCGCGGCGGCCTACTTCACGCTCGCCGTCGTGACCGGCGGCGACCTCGCGCCGTTCGTCCTCGTGCACACGAGCTGCATGGTCGCGATCTACGGCACCGGCGTCGTCGCCGCGCTGCGGCTGCTGCGTCGCTGGACGCCCGGCTGGTGGGCGGCACTGACCGCGTCCGTGCTGGTCACGGGCCTGCTCGTGCTGGCCGGCACGCACCTGCTGGTCCCGGCCGTGCTCGCCGTCGTCGCGGTCGTCGTCGGACGGGTCCGTGGGCGGCTCGACGGGCGCGGCCGGGAGATCCGGAGCACTGGGCGCCCCCGGCAGGACTCGAACCTGCAACCGACGGATTAGAAGGCCGTTGCTCTATCCGTTGAGCTACGGGGGCCAGCGACGACCCAGCCTAGTGTTCCGCGGGGCCGGCGACGTCGCGTCGTCCGGCACGTCGGGAGCGGTGTCCGAGACGCCGTCGGCGGCGTCGAACTTCACCCGGCGAACCGGTCGGAACCGCGCATCCGGTCACGATCGAGTCAGATCTGACAGCGTGGCGCGTTTGGCCTGGTCAGATCGCGCCACGACAATGAGTCCGTGAGCGCGCAGCCCGGCACCGTCCCCGCGCCGTCGGCGCGCGGTGCGCACGCGGCGCCGGAGCGCAACGCCCGGCACGCCGCGAGCGACCCGCGGGACGTGCTCGCGCGCCCCCTCGCGGCGACGTCGCTGCTCGACGCGGTGAAGGACCTGCGACGCGACGTGGAGCGCACGGGCTTCCCCCTGGACCTGGAGGACACGGCCTCGGCGCGGGCGTCGCGCGCGCGCCTCGTCGACCAGCTCGGCGAGCACCTCGTCCCGCGGCTGACCGAGCTGTCGGCACCGGCCGTCGTCGTCGTGTCCGGCTCCACGGGCGCGGGCAAGTCGACGCTGGTGAACTCGCTCGTCGGGCGCGAGGTCAGCGAGGCGGGAGTGCTGCGGCCCACGACACGGCGCCCCGTCCTCGTGCACCACCCGTCCGACGCCGAGCTGCTGTCGCACCACCCGGTGCTCGAGCTCGTGCAGGTCGTGTCCGACGACGCGGTGCCGCGCGGCATCGCGCTGCTCGACGCCCCCGACCTCGACTCCGTGCTCGACTCGAACCGGGAGCAGGCCCACCGGCTCCTCGAGGCGGCGGACCTCTGGCTGTTCGTCACGACCGCCGCGCGGTACGGCGACGCGCTGCCGTGGCGGGTGCTCGAGGCGGCGGTCGAGCGGGGGACGTCCATCGCGATGGTGCTCAACCGGGTGCCGTCCGCGTCGCTGCCGACCGTGCGCGGTGACCTGCTCGACCGGCTGCGCACGCACGGGCTGGAGGGCTCGCCGCTGTTCGTCGTCCCCGACCTCGGGCCGCACGAGGGGCTGCTGTCCTCGGCGATCGTCGCGCCGGTGCAGCGCTGGCTCATGATGCTCGCCGGTCCCGACCGCGCGCGGACCGTCGTCGGTCGCACGCTGCGCGGCTCGCTGTCGGCGCTGCGCCCCTGGGTCGACGAGCTCGCCGAGGCCGTGCAGAGCCAGGCCGACGCCGCCGCGCGCATCGGCCGCACGCTCGACGACGTCCTCGACGCCCCGGTCCAGCAGGCCGCCGCGTCCGTCCGGCACGGTGCCGTCGCCGACGGTGCGGTCCGCGCCCGGTGGGCCGAGCTCACCGCGGACGGCGCCCCGCTCGCGTCCGTGCTGCGCGCGTCGGGCCGGATCTCCGGGTCGTCGCGCGACGGCCGTGCCCGCGCCGTGGCCGTCAAGCCGCTCGTCGAGGACCTGACGCGGTCCGCGGCCGCCGTGCTCGGCGCCGCCGGCGCGCACGCGCAGGACGTCCTGCGCACCGCCCTGACCGGCCCGGGCGCCCCCGCGGGCGGCGCGTCCGTCGACGCCGCCTGGGACGTCCAGGCCGACCGCCCCGTGCGGGTGCGCAGCGCCGAGCTCACCGCCCGCGCGTGGACGTCGCAAGGACCCCGGGCGCTGCGCGCGGCGCTCGCCGTGCCCCCGCCGACGAGCGACGACGAGGGCCGGCCGCGCCGCTCGCGCGACGTCGCCCAGGAAGGCCGCCGACGGCAACGGGCCGAGCGGGCGCTGGGGGAGGACACCCTCGCCGCGCTGGCCCTCACAGGTGCCGCGGGCGTGGACGACGCCACCGAGCTCGTCGTCGACCTGCTCGGGGCGGCCGGTCGCAAGGCCGTCGACGACCTGCGAGCCGACCTGGAGTCGCGCGTCGAGGGGCAGGTCGCGCTCGAGCGGGCGTCCGTCGGCAAGGTGCTCGCCGACCCGGACCTCGCCGACGACGCCGCGTCGCTGCTGCGCCTGCGGCTGGCCGTGCTGAAGGGACTGACGTGACCGAGCGGACGACCAGCCACGCCGTGCACCGGCACGTCCTGGAGGCGGCCCTGCACGGCGACGAGACCGCGCGTCTCGAGGAGCGCGTCGGCGCCCTCGACCAGGCGCTCGTCGTCGGTGGCGCCCGGCTGGAGCCGCCCGTCGTCGCCCGCGTCGGGCAGGTCGTCGACCGCGTGCGCGAGCGCCTGGAGCTCGGCGTCGACCACTCCGTCGTCGCGCTCGTCGGCGGCACCGGCTCCGGCAAGTCGAGCATGTTCAACGCGGTGTGCGGGCTGCCGCTCGCCGACGTGGGCGTCAAGCGCCCCACGACGTCCGACATCACGGCCTGCGTCTGGGCGACCGACGGGGGCGCGCTCCTCGACTGGCTCGGCGTGCGGCCCGACCGGCGCACCGAGCGGGAGAGCCTGCTGGACGGCGAGTCCGAGGCGGCGCTGCGCGGCATGGTGCTCCTCGACCTGCCCGACCACGACTCGATCGCGCCCGAGCACCGCGAGGTCGTCGACCGGCTGCTGCCGCAGGCGGACCTGCTCGTCTGGGTCGTCGACCCGCAGAAGTACGCCGACGACGCGCTGCACTCCGGGTACCTGCGCGGGCTCGTCGGGCACGAGTCGTCGATGGTCGTCGTGCTCAACCAGGTCGACACCGTGCCGCCGGAGGTGCGGCCCGAGCTCGTCGCCGACGTCGGGCGGCTGCTGCGCGAGGACGGCCTCACCGGGGTGCCCGTGCTCGAGGCGTCGGCACGGACCGGGGAGGGCGTCGCCGCGCTGCGCGAGCGGCTCGCCGAGGGCGTGAGCGCCCGCTCGCTGGCGGCCCGCCGCGCGAGCGCCGAGGTCAACGACGCGGCGACGCTCCTGGCGGGACAGGTCGCGCCGCGCGAGCCCGCACCGGCCGCGCTGTCGCTCGGGGGCGTCGTCGACACGCTCGCCGACGCCGCCGGGCTGCCCGCGGTCGCGGGCGCCGTCGCCGCCGTCGTCCGGGGCGGGGCGTCCGCGTCGCCGACCTTCGGCCCCGTGCAGGAGGACTCCGTCGCGCTCGCACGCTCCGACTGGCTCGCGGCCGCGACCGCCGGGCTGCCGCGCACGTGGCGGCAGGACGTCGCGGCGCGCGTCGCGACGACCGCCGAGCTGCGTCTCGCCGTGACCGACGCGCTCGCGCAGGTGACGGTCGTCGCCCGCCGCTCGCTCGCGGCGGCGTGGCTGCTGGGGCTCGCGGTCGTGCTGGCCGGTGCCGCGGTGACCGTCGGGGCGGTCGCCCTCGGCTCGGGCTTCGCGAGCGTGCGCGCGAACCCGTGGGCGCCTGTGGTCGCGCTGCTGCTCCTCGTCGGCGCGGTGCTCGTGCTGCTCGCGTCGTTCTCGACGCGACGTGCAGCCGCCCGGCGGCGTGCCGCGCGCGTCCTGCGCGACGGCCGTGCCGCGCTGGAGCGCGTGGCGCGCGGGCGGCTCGCCGACCCGACGCGGGCGGCGCTCGACGAGCACAAGGCCGTGCGGGAGCTGGTGGACGCCGCGCGGTCCTGACGGCGTCGCCGAGCCGACCACAGGCCCGCGCAGAGCCCGGGCCTCCCCAGACCGGCGCAGGCACGCGGCGGGACACCCGTCGTCGCGCCGAACCTGGCCGCACACGCCCCGCACCGGCGGGGCCGCGGCACAGGAGGCCACCATGAGCACGCACTCCCTCGACCTCACGCTCGTCGGCTGGGTCGGCAGCGAGGTCCGGCACTTCCACGGCCCGGACACCACGCCGTTCACGTCGTTCCGGATGGCGAGCACCCGCCGCTGGTTCGACCGCGCGGCGGGCGCCTGGCGCGACGGACGGACCGAGTGGTTCACCGTGAAGATCTGGCGGTCCGGCGCCCTCAACGTCGCGCAGTCGCTGCGCAAGGGTGACCCCGTCGTCGTGCACGGCCGGCTCTCGACCGAGGAGTGGCAGTCCGACGACGGGCCGCGCACGTCCCTCGTCGTCGAGGCCGCCGCCGTCGGCCACGACCTGACCTTCGGCACGAGCCGGTTCGCCCGGACCGTGTCGGCCGCGTCCCTCGACGCCACGGGCGACGGCCAGGACGCGGACGAGGCCGGCGCCCCCGCGGACGTGTCGGGCCTCGTCGAGCTCCGCGACGACGAGCAGCTCGTGCCCGCCGAGCACGTCGAGGACGCGCTCGCACCGGCCGTCGGGGGCTGATCGCCTAGGCTGGGGCACCGCAACGACGACGCGGCAGGGCCGACGGCCGCCCGCGCGGCCGGCCGGCCCGCCGACGTCGCTCCTCCACACCGACCCCGAGGCGGACGAAGAGCCAGTGGCTGAGTTCATCTACTCCATGTACAAGGCGCGCAAGGCGCACGGAGACAAGGTCATCCTCGACGACGTCTCCCTGAACTTCCTGCCCGGCGCCAAGATCGGCGTCGTCGGCCCCAACGGCGCCGGGAAGTCGACGATCCTCAAGATCATGGCCGGTCTCGACCAGCCGTCGAACGGCGAGGCGCGCCTCAGCCCCGGCTTCACCGTCGGGATCCTGCAGCAGGAGCCGCCGCTCAACGAGGACAAGACGGTGCTCGGCAACGTCGAGGAGGGCGTCGCCGAGATCAAGGGCAAGCTCGACCGCTACAACGAGATCTCCGCCCTCATGGCCGAGCCCGACGCGGACTTCGACGCGCTGCTCGCCGAGATGGGCCACCTGCAGGAGGCCATCGACGCGGCCGACGCGTGGGACCTCGACACGCAGCTCGAGCAGGCCATGGACGCGCTGCGCTGCCCGCCGCCGGACGCCGACGTCACCGTCCTGTCCGGTGGTGAGCGCCGCCGCGTCGCGCTGTGCAAGCTGCTCCTCGAGAAGCCCGACCTGCTGCTGCTCGACGAGCCCACCAACCACCTCGACGCCGAGTCGGTGCTGTGGCTCGAGGCGCACCTCAAGGACTACCCGGGCGCGATCCTCGCGGTCACCCACGACCGGTACTTCCTCGACCACGTGGCCGAGTGGATCTGCGAGGTCGACCGCGGTCGCCTCTACCCGTACGAGGGCAACTACTCGACGTACCTGGAGAAGAAGCAGGAGCGTCTCGCGATCCAGGGCAAGAAGGACGCGAAGCTCGCCAAGCGCCTCAAGGACGAGCTCGAGTGGGTCCGGTCCAACGCCAAGGGCCGCCAGACGAAGTCCAAGTCGCGCCTCGCGCGCTACGAGGAGATGGCCGCCGAGGCGGACCGCACGAGGAAGCTCGACTTCGAGGAGATCCAGATCCCGCCGGGCCCGCGCCTGGGCTCGATCGTCCTCGAGGCGAAGGACCTGCAGAAGGGCTTCGACGGGCGCGTGCTCATCGACGGGCTCTCGTTCACGCTGCCGCGCAACGGCATCGTCGGCGTCATCGGACCCAACGGCGTCGGCAAGACGACGCTGTTCAAGACGATCGTCGGGCTCGAGCCCCTCGACGGGGGCGACCTCAAGGTCGGCGAGACCGTGTCGATCAGCTACGTCGACCAGTCGCGCGGCGGCATCGACCCCAAGAAGACCCTGTTCGAGGTCGTGTCCGACGGGCTCGACTTCCTCAAGGTCGGCAACGTCGAGATGCCGTCGCGGGCCTACGTCGCGGCGTTCGGGTTCAAGGGCCCGGACCAGCAGAAGCCCGCCGGCGTCCTGTCGGGCGGTGAGCGCAACCGCCTCAACCTCGCGCTCACCCTCAAGCAGGGCGGCAACCTGCTGCTGCTCGACGAGCCCACCAACGACCTCGACGTCGAGACGCTCGGCTCCCTGGAGAACGCGCTGCTCGAGTTCCCCGGCTGCGCGGTCGTCGTGTCGCACGACCGCTGGTTCCTCGACCGCGTCGCGACGCACATCCTCGCGTACGAGGGCACCGAGGAGGACCCCGCGAACTGGTACTGGTTCGAGGGCAACTTCGCCTCGTACGAGGAGAACAAGGTCGCTCGCCTCGGTGCCGACGCGGCGCGCCCGCACCGCGTGACGTACCGCAAGCTGCGTCGCGACTGACGGCGGACCGCACGACGGGCCGGACGGGATCGACTCCGTCCGGCCCGTCGTCGTCCGTGCGTCCGTGCGTCCGTGCGTCCGTGCGTCCGTGGGGGCGTGCGTCGTGCGGGGCGTGCCCGCCCTGGCGGCCCTGGTCCGCGGCCCCGTCGGCGGCGTGGTCCGCGCGCGGGTGGGGCGGAGTCGGGGCACGCTAGGGCGGCAGCCGTCGCGCCCGCAGCAGCGGGGCCGCGACCGGCAGCCGTGAGGAGGAGCCCGTGAGCACGAGCGAGACGCCGACGCTGGTCGACGCGCTCCTCGGGCTGCGCGACGCGCTCGCGGGTGTGGCCCTGCCCCTGGCGACCCCGCCGGCAGCGCCTGCGGAGGCGGAGCGCCGCCGGCTCCTCGACCAGCTCGACGACCACCTGCTGCCGCGCGTGCGCGACCCCGACGCGGCGACGCTCGTCGTCGTCGGCGGGTCGACGGGTGCGGGCAAGTCGACGCTGCTCAACTCCCTGCTCGGAGCGCACGTGAGCACCGCGGGCGTGCTCCGGCCGACGACCCGCAGCCCTGTCCTCGTGCACCACCCCGACGACACCGCCGACGTCGACGTGAGCCGCGTGCTGCCCGGGCTCGCCCGGTTGCGGCCCGACGTCCGCCGCCCCGACGAGGACGCGGACGCGGTGCGCGCGCTGCGGGCCGTCGCGTCGACGACCCTCCCGCGCGGCCTGGCGCTGCTCGACGCCCCCGACGTCGACTCGGTCGAGGAGGAGAACCGGACGCTCGCCGTCCAGCTGCTCGGCGCGGCCGACGCGTGGCTGTTCGTCACCACCGCCGCGCGGTACGCCGACGCGGTCCCGTGGGAGCTGCTCGCCGAGGCGCAACGACGCCGTACGCACCTGGGGCTCGTGCTCGACCGGGTCGACGTCGGCGCCGAGCGCGCGGTCGCGGCCGACCTGGGCCGCATGCTCGCGGAGCGCGGGCTCGCGGGCACACCCGTCTTCGTCGTGCGCGAGTCGGTCCTGGAGGACGGGCTGCTGCCCGAGACCGAGGTGGGTCCGGTCGCGGACTGGCTCATGGCGCTCGCGCTCGACCCGGACGTCCGCGCGCGGGCCGTCGAGGCGACGCGGGACGGCGCGGTCCTCGACGTCGCGCAGCGGTCACGGGGCGTCGCGGACGCGGCCGACGACCAGCGGGCAGCCGCCGACCGCCTGCGCGCCGCCGTCGCGGCCTCGTACGCGGCGGCCCGCGAACGGGTCGCCGAGCAGACGTCCGACGGCACGATGCTGCGCGGCGAGGTCCTCGCCCGGTGGCAGGACGTCGTCGGCACCGGCGAGTGGTTCCGGCGGCTCGAGCAGGGCGTCTCCCGGGCGCGGGACCGGCTCGCCGAGGCGGTGACCGGCCGCCGGGCGGCCGACCCGGGCCTCGCACAGGCGGTCGGCCACGGTGTCGCGGCGATCGTGCTCGACGCCGCCGAGGACGCGGCTGCGCGCGCGCACGCGGACTGGCACCACGACCCCGCGGGTGCGCCGCTGCTGCAGGGCCTCGCGCTGTCCCGCGCGTCCGCGGACCTGCGGGTGCGGGTCGAGGAGCAGGTCCGCGAGTGGCAGGGCGACGTCCTCGACCTCGTGCGCGGCGAGGGGGCGGGCCGGAGGTCGGCGGCGCGGGCGCTGTCGTTCGGGGTCAACGGCCTGGGCGCGGCGCTCATGGTCGCGGTCTTCGCGTCGACCGGCGGGCTCACGGGCGCCGAGGTCGGCATCGTCGGTGGGACCGCGCTGCTCGCGCAGCGCCTGCTCGAGGCCGTCTTCGGCGACGAGGCGGTCCGGAGGCTCACGCGGTCCGCGCACGAGCGGCTCGACAACCGCGTGGGCGCGCTGCTCGACGCGGAGGCCACACGGTTCTCGGCCGTCCTCGAGCCCCTCGCCGCGCGCGTCGTGGACGGCGGCGCGCTGCGGTCGCGCGCGGCGCTCGTCGAGGTCGCCGCGCGAGGGGCGGCGGGCGGGGGCGCGGGTGAGGCGGCCGGGCGCGCGACGGTGGGGACCGGCGTCGGGGGAGCCGGGAATGGTGCCGGCACCGGGAGCACCGTCGGGGCATCGGGCGCTCTCGGTCTGCCGCAGGGGGCGAGTACCGCCGGCGATGGTGCAGCGGGAACCGGCAGACTGCGCGGCGCGGGGCTCGGAGCAGCCGGTGGTGCCGCCGGCGTCGACGTCGGCAGCGGTCGGCACGCGCGGCGTCGCGGCGAGGACGGGGGCGACACGGGCGACGGCACCGGTCGCGGGCTGCGGGCGTGGTGGGCGCGCGTGCGTCGAGGCGGACGCTCGTGAGCCCGACGCCACGGCGAGGGGTGGACGACCCGGCGAGTCGCGTCGCGGCGCTCGAGGAGGCGGTGCGGCTCGCCGCAGGGCGGCTCGGCCCTGAGGTCGAGGAGCCCGCGGTCGAGGTCCTCGGTCGCGCGCGCGAGCGGCTCGCGCTGTCCGGCGACTACACGGTGGTCGCGCTCGCGGGCGCGACCGGGTCGGGCAAGTCGTCGCTCATGAACGCGCTGGTCGGGCGCGAGGTCGCGCGCCCCGGCGTCATGCGGCCGACCACCGGTCGCCCGCTCGCCGTCGTCCTGCCGCCACCCACCGCGGAGGCGCCCGTGCCGCCGGGAGACGGCACCGTGCCCGGGCAGGGACGCCCGACGACGGGGGTGGCGAACGGCTCCGGCCCGCACGACCTGCTCGACTGGCTCGACGTCGCCGACCGGCACGTCGTCACGGCGGACGACGTCCCCGTCGCGGAGCGTCGCGCGTCGCGGTGGTGGCGGCGCGCCAGGAACGCCTCGCTCGTCGCCCCGCCTCACGCGGCTGGTTCGCACGGCGCCACGACCCGCGCAGACGCACCGCTCGGCGAGACCTGGAGTGGCAACGCCGTCCGCGCGCGCGGCGAGGACGGCGACGGCGGCGACCCGGCGCCGGCCCTCGCCGGGCCGCGGCTGCCGACCGGTGCCGTGCTGCTCGACCTTCCCGACCACGACTCGGTCGTCGCGGAGCACCGGGCCATCGCGGAGCGGCTGTACGCACGGGCGGACCTGCTCGTCTGGGTCGTCGACCCGCAGAAGTACGCCGACGCCGCGCTGCACGTCCGCTACCTGCGCCCGCTGGCGGGGCACGCGTCGGTGCTGGTCCTCGCGCTGAACCAGACCGACCGGCTCGCCCCGCGGGAGGTCGACGCGGTCGTCGCCGACGTCCGCCGGATCGCGGCGCAGGACGGGCTGCGGGACGTCACGGTGCTGCCGGTCAGCGCGGCGACGGGGGAGGGCGTCGAGGCGCTGCGCGCCTACCTCGTCGAGGCGTCCCGCCGTCGTGCGGCCGCGACGCAGCGGGTGCTCGCCGACGTCCGCGCCGCCGGGGCCGTGCTCCGCGACGCGTGCGGCACGGCCGGTGCGCCGGGCGCCCCCGAACGGAGCGTGCAGCGGCTCGTCGACGCGCTCGAGGTCGCCGCCGGCGTCCCGCTGGTCGTCGACGCGGTCCGGCGCTCGGCGCTGCGCGAGGCCCGCGCCTCGACGGGGTGGCCGGTCACGCGCTGGATCGGCCGGCTGCGCGCGGACCCGCTGCGGCGGCTCGGTCTCGGCCGCCCGGACCCGGGTCGGCTGGTCACGCGCCTGCCGGGCGTGCGCGGTGCGTCCGCGGCGCCGGACGACGCGCGGGACGACGTCGCCGCGGCCCGTCGCTCGTCGATCCCGCACCCCGCCACGACGACGGGGGCCCTGGTGTCGCTCGCGGTGCGCGACTACATCGACGAGGCGACGGCCGGTGCGCCGGACGCGTGGACGCTCGCGGCGCGGGGGGCGGTCGACCGTGACGCGCTGCCCGACGCCCTGGACCGGGCGGTCGTAGCGACCGCCCCGGCCGGCTCCCGGGACCCGCGGTGGTGGCGCGTCGTGGGCGCAGTGCAGTGGGGGCTGGTCGGTGTCGCGGGCGTGGGGCTGCTCTGGCTCGGCGTGCTCGCCGGGCTCGCGTACCTGCGCCTGCCCGAGCCGCCGACGCCGACGTGGGGCGAGGTGCCGTGGCCCACGGTCCTCACGGTCGGAGGCGTGCTGCTCGGCGTGCTGCTCGCGCTGGTGTCGCGCGTGCTGGCCGGCATCGGGGCGCGGCGGCGCGCGGGCCGGGTCCGGCAGCGGCTGCGCGTGGGCGTCCGTGAGGTCGCCGGTCGGATCGTCGTGTCCCCGGCGGTCGACGAGCTCGCCGCGTGGTCGGCGTGCCGGGAGGCGGCGGCGCGCGCCGCGGCGTGACCGGTCGGCGGCCCGACGAGGGAACGGGCGGCCCGGCGCGCCTCGTAGGATCGCGGTCGGCGAAGGAGGTCGTGTGGCTCGGCTCGAGGTCCCCGTGCAGCTGCGCTGGTCCGACATGGACGCGTACGCGCACGTCAACAACGTGGAGATGCTGCGGCTGCTCGAGGAGGCGCGCATCGAGGCCTTCTGGCGGCACCCGGAGGCGCAGGACGGCACGCGGCCCGACGGCACGTGGCCCACGGCCGTCCTCGACGCGGGACCGGGCGCGCAGACGTCGACGCTGGTCGCGCGGCAGGAGATCGAGTACCTGGTGCCGCTGGGCTACCGGCGCTCGCCCGTCCTGGTCGAGATGTGGCTCGGACACCTCGGTGGCGCGAGCCTGGACGTCTGCTACGAGGTGCGTGACCGCCCCGCGGGCGACGACGGCAGCGTCGTGTTCGCGCGCGCGACGACGACGCTCGTGCTGGTCGACACCACGACGGGACGCCCCCGGCGGCTCGGCGACGCCGAGCGCGCGGCGTGGGCGCGGTACGTCGAGGAGCCCGTGCGGCACCGCCGCCGCCCCGAGCACTGAGGGCGGACCGGCCGACACGCGGGGCACGACGCCCCGGGCCGTGGCGTTCAGGTGGGCCGACGGTCGGTCCGCGCCTGCTCGGCGCGCTCCGCGGCGCGCGCGATGTTGCGCTGCATGCCGCCGAAGACGACGCCGTGGAACGGCGCGACGGACCACCAGTAGAGCTGGCCGAGCAGCCCGCGCGGGTGGAACAGCGCCCGCTGCGCGAAGACCGCGGGCGGGCGGCGTCGACGGTCGTCGTCCGGCGCCCGGTGCGGGGTTCCGGGGCGATCCGGGTCGTCGTGCGCGTCGCCACGGGCACCGCCCCCCGCAGCTGTGGTCTCGGTGTCCTCGGCGTCTTCGACCCGGAGCTCGAGCCACGCCAGGCCCGGCACCCGCATCTCGGCGCGCAGCCGCAGCAGCCGGCCCGGCTCGACCTCCTCGACGCGCCAGAAGTCGACCGCGTCGTCGACCAGCAGGCGCCACGGGTCACGCCGGCCGCGGCGCAGGCCGGGGCCGCCGACGAGCCGGTCGCCGAGCCCCCGGATCCGCCAGGCGAGCCGCCACGAGTACCACCCGTGCTCGCCGCCGACGGCCTCCAGCACACGCCACAGCGCGGCGGGGGACGCGTTCACGGTGACCCGGCGCTCGTCGACGTACAGCGAGCCGCCGGCCCAGTCGGGGTCGGAGGGCAGGGGGTCGCTCGGTCCGCCGCGCGCGGCCGCCGACGACCACCGGGTCGCGACGGCGGCGTCGTGCACGCGCCGACGGGCCAGCCGCACGGCGCGGTCGAAACCGACGAGCCCCTCGGGCGGGTCGGGCACCCAGCGGGCGATGTCGTGCTCGTCGCAGACGACCTCGTGCACGAGCGACTCGACGAGCGGCCGCGCGAGCCCGCCGGGCACCGGCGTCACGAGCGCGACCCACAGGCTGGACAGCCGCGGCGTGAGGACGCCGACCCCCACGACGACCCGCCGCGGCAGCCCTGCGGCGGCCGCGTACCGCTGCATCATGTCGCGGTAGGTGAGGACGTCGGGTCCGCCGATGTCGAACCCCCGGCTGACCTCCGGGGGCATGGCGGCCGCGCCGACGAGGTAGCGCAGGACGTCGCGGATCGCGATGGGCTGGATGCGGTTGTCGACCCACCGCGGGACCGTCATGGCGGGCAGCCGCTCGGTGAGGTAGCGCATCATCTCGAACGACGCCGACCCCGAGCCGAGGATCACGGCGGCCCGCAGCACGGTCGTCGGGACGCCCGACGCCAGCAGGATCTCGCCGACCTCGGTGCGGGACGCCAGGTGCGGCGACAGCTCCTCGCCCTCGGGGTACAGACCGCCGAGGTACACGATGCGTCGGACGCCGGCCTCGCGGGCCGCCTGCGCGAACGTGAGGGCGGTGCGCCGGTCGAGGGACTCGAACGTGCGGCCCGACCCGAGCGAGTGGATGAGGTAGTAGGCGACGTCGACGCCCTGCAGCGCGGCGCGGATCTGGTCGAGGTCGGACGCGTCGGCCTCGACGGGCTCGACGTCGTCGATCCAGGGCCGTCCGCGCAGGCGCTGCGGCGACCGCGCGAGAGCCCGCACGCGGTACCCCGCGGCGAGGAGCTCGGGCACGAGCCGGCCGCCGACGTAGCCCGTGACGCCCGTGACGGCGGCGAGCGGTGCGTCGGGTCGCGGCCGCCCGTCGGGTCCGGTCCCCGGCACGAGGCCGGGCAGGGTGCGGGCGACCGGCTCGGGCGCGAGGTCCGCCTCGGTCAGGCCGGGCGAGTCCGGGGTCTGCGCGGGGTCGACGCTCATCGGTGCAGTCTGGGTGGCGTCGGCGCGGTCCGCACCCGGGGGCGGGGCGGGACGCTCGTCGGACCGACCACGGCGCGGCGGTCGCCGGTCAGCCGCCGAGCAGCTGCAGCGTCGACCGCTCGGCGACCCGCTGCGACCGCGTGGGACGGATCGTCTCGCCCTGCGCCCACAGGTCGACGACGCGCGGGTCCACGTACGACGCCCGGCACACCGCCGGGGTGTTCCCGAGCTCGTCCGCGACCGCCCGCACGACGTCCGCGACGACCTTGCGGCGCGCGCGGTCGCTGTGGGGCGGGGGACCGGCGGCCGCGAGGCCGCGCGCGGCGAGGACGGTCGCGTGCCACGTGCGGAAGTCCTTCGCGGTCGCGTCGTCGCCGAGCCGCGCCTTGACGTACTGGCCCACGTCGACGCTCGTGACGTCGTGCCACGTCCCGTCGTCGTCGCGCCACGCCAGCAGGTCGTCGGTGTCGTCACGGCGGCGCACCAGCGTGCGCACCAGGTCGGCCACGACGTCGTCCTCGACGACGGTGTCCCGGATCTGGCCCGACTTCGCGGGGAAGTGCAGGTGCACGCGGCCGGGGTCGTCGTCCGACGCGGGCGCGAGCACGCGCACGTGGTCCTTGCGCAGCGTCGCCAGCCCGTACGAGCCGTGCTTCTGCGCGTACCCCTCACCGCCGACGCGCAGGTAGGCGAGGTCGAGCAGCCGGAACGCGAGCGCGAGCACCTTCTCCTTGGGCATGCCGGGCAGCGCGAGGTCGCGCTCGACCTGGCGGCGTGCCGCGGGCAGCCGCCGCGCGACGTCGAGCACGTGGTCGTGCTTGAGGCGGTCGCGCCGCAGCCGCCACTGCGCGTGGTACAGGTACTGCCGCCGCCGGGCGTCGTCGAGCCCGGCCGCCTGGATGTGCCCGTGCGGCCACGGGCTGATCCACACGTCCTGCCACGCGGGCGGGATCGCGAGGCCGACGATGCGTTCCAGGTGCTCGTCCTGCGTGATCCGGACGCGCTCGACGTCCAGGTAGACGAAGCCCTTGCCCGCGCGCCGTCGCGTCCAGCCGGGGGCGTCGATGCGGACGCGGCGCAGTCGTGCCATGCCCGGAAGTGTCACCCGGCGCGTCACGGCCCGCCCGGCGAGCGGCGTCCGGCGTCGTGCGTCACCCGTCCGCCGCCACCGGGGGTCACGCGTCCGGGAAGCGCACCATGCCCTCCTGCGCGATCGACGCGACGAGCGCCCCGTCGCGCGTGAACACCCGAGCTGCCCCCAGCCCGCGGCCGCCCTGCGCGCTCGGCGACGTCTGGACGTACAGCAGCCAGTCGTCGACGCGTACGTCCCGGTGCCACCACATCGCGTGGTCGAGGCTCGCGATCGACATCCCGCGCGTCGCCCACGACCGTCCCGCCCGCCGCAGCACGGGCTCGAGCATGACCTGGTCGCACGCGTACGCCAGCAGCGCGCGGTGGAGCAGCTGGTCGTCGGGCAGCGCGCCGCGCGAGCGGAACCACACCTGTTGCTGCCCGGTGACCTCCGCGGCACGGTCCAGGTAGATCGACCCGCCGACGTGCCGCACGTCGAACGCCGACTCCTGCGACCAGAACTTCGCGACGGGGTGGTCGATGCGTCCGAGCAGGTCGAGCGCGGAGGGCACGTCGTCCGGGCCGGGGATGCCGTCGGGCACGGGGTCGGCGTAGTCGACGCCGTCCTGCTCGACCTGGAACGACGCGATCATCGACAGGATCGGCTCGCCGCCCTGGAGCGCGTGCGTGCGTCGCGCGGTGAACGACCGCCCGTCGCGCAGCCGCTCGACCGCGAACGTGATGGGCTCGGTGACGACGCCAGCGCGCAGGAAGTACCCGTGCAGCGAGTGCGGCAGCCGCCCGTCCTCGACCGTACGGCCGGCGGCGAGGAGCGCCTGCGCGAGGACCTGACCGCCGAACACCCGCCCGTTGGGCTGGGGGAGGCTGCGCCCCTCGAACAGGTCCGGTGTCGTGCCGTCGGGCGTCAGGTCGAGCGCGTCGAGGACCTGGGCCGTGGGGTTCGCGGGGGCGTCGCTCATGCCCCGAAGCGTGCCACGGAACCCCGTCGTCGACGGCGCAGGCGGCCTAGTCCTCGAACGTGTTGAGCAGCGAGTGGGCCGCTCGCTCCAGGTAGTCCCACAGCTCGGCCCTGTGCAGCGGGGCGAGGTCGAGGGAGTCGACGGCGGTGCGCATGTGCAGGAGCCAGCGGTCGCGCGCGTCCGGGTTGACCTTGAACGGCGCGTGCCGCATCCGCAGGCGCGGGTGGCCGCGCTGCTCGCCGTACGTCGTGGGCCCGCCCCAGTACTGCTCGAGGAACATCGTGAGGCGCTCGGCGGCGGGGCCGAGCTGCTCGTCGGGGTACATGGGGCGCAGCACCGGGTCGTCGGCGACGCCCTTGTAGAACTCGTCGACGAGCCGTACGAAGGTGTCGTGGCCGCCGACGGCGTCGTAGAACGAGTCGGTCACCCGCCCATCCTCACACGCGCGCGGGCGCCGACCGGGCCTGCGCGACGGGCGTCACAGCCCGAGGTCGGCGAGCACGGGGAGCCCGGCGCGGACGACGTCCTGCGCGTCGGCGGCGGTGCTCGCGGCCAGGGCGAGCGTGGCGAGCCGGCGGCACTCGTCGAGCGTCGTGGCGGCGAGGACGGCGGCGACGTCGGGCAGGGCTCGCGGGGTCATCGACAGCGACGTGACGCCGAGCCCGACGAGGACGACGGCCAGGGCGGGCACCGCGGCGGCCTCCCCGCACACGCCGACGGGCCGCCCCTGCTGCGCACCGCCCCGGCACGTCGCGGCGACGAGGTGCAGCACGGCGGGCTGCCACGCGTACGACAGGTGCGCGACGGACCCGAGGACGCGGTCGGCGGCCATCGTGTACTGCGTGAGGTCGTTCGTGCCGATGCTCGCGAACGCGGCGTGCGCGAGGATCGGCCCGGCGAGCAGCGCGGCGCTCGGCACCTCGACCATGACACCGGCCGTGCCGAGCCCGTGCCGCGTGCACGCGGCGACGAACTCCTGCGCCTCGTCGACGGTGGACACCATGGGCGCCATGACCCACACGTCGGCGTCCTGCGCGGCGGCGGCGCGGGCGATCGCGGTGAGCTGGTCCTCGAGGACCTCGGGGTGCGCGACCGCGGTGCGCAGCCCGCGCACGCCGAGCGCGGGGTTGGCCTCCGGCTCGCCGGCGAGGAACGGCAGCGGCTTGTCGGCGCCCGCGTCGAGCGTGCGCACGACGACCTTGCGGCCGGGGAACGCGGCGAGCACCTGCCGGTACGCGACCACCTGCTCGTCGACGTCGGGCGCCTCCTCGCGGTCGAGGAACGCGAACTCGGTCCGGAACAGCCCGACGCCCTCGGCGCCCTGCGCGGCGGCGTCGAGCGCGTCGGCGGGGCTGCCGACGTTGGCGAGCAGCTCGACGCGGTGCCCGTCCGCGGTGCGGCCGTGCCCGTCGAACGTGCGCACCTGCGCGGCCAGGGCGCGGGCGGCGGCGACCTGCGCGTCGTCCGGGCCGACGGTCACCGTCCCGGCGCCGCCGTCGACCAGCACGAGGTCGCCTTCGGCGACGGCGTCCTCGACGCCTCGCGCCGCGACGACGGCGGTGATCCCGCGGGCGCGCGCGAGGATCGCGGTGTGCGACGTCGGTCCGCCCGCGCCGGTGACGATGCCGAGCACCTGCGCCGGGTCGAGCGTCGCGACGAGCGCGGGCGCGATGTCGGTCGCGACCAGGACGTACGGGTGGTCCCGCTCCGGCAGGCCCGGGGCGGGGCGACCGGTGAGCTCGGCGACGAGGCGGTCGCGGACGTCCTCGATGTCGCGGACGCGCTCGGCGAACAGCCCGCCGAGGGCCTCGAACTGCGCGGCGACGGACTCCGCCGCCTCCCACACGGCCCGCTCGGGCACCAGCCGGTCGGCCAGCACGCGCTGCTCGGCGTCGGCGACGAGCGTCGGGTCGGCGGCGATCGCGGCGGTCGCGTGCAGCAGGTCGGCGCTCTCGCCGTCGGCCCGCGCGGCTGCGACCTCCAGTGCCGCGTGCACGCGTCCCGACGCCGCGGCGACCAGCGCTGCCTGCGCGGCGTAGTCCGTGCCGGGCGGCAGGCGACGGCCCGACGGCGGCTCGGCGACCGGCTCGGGCAGGAAGGCGGCGGGCCCGACGGCACGGCCGGGGCTGACACCGATGCCGGGGACCACCACGGACGGTTGCGGGCTCACGGGCGGACGACCTCCTCGTCGACGTGACACGGCAGTGTCGTCCGTCGGGGTGCCCGTCCGCCAGCGGACACGCGCCGGTCCGCAGAGCCCGTCGGGGTTAGGCTGGCGTCGCGCGCCGACCGGCCGGCGCCCGTGACGTGGGGAGTTCCATGAGCAAGGCAGAGCAGATCCTCGCTGCGCTGGGCGGTGACGGGAACGTCGTCGACCTGGAGCCGTGCATCACGCGGCTGCGCGTGGAGGTCAGCGACGCCCACCTCGTCGACGAGGCGGCGCTCAAGGCGAGCGGTGCGTTCGGCGTCGTGCGGTCCGGGCACATCGTCCAGGTCATCGTCGGCCCGGAGGCCGACAACCTCGCGGCCGAGCTCGAGTCGCTGCGCTGAGCGCGCGGGCCCGACGCCGACGCCGACGACGGGCCACGCGCTCCTGGCCGGTCCCCGGCTGCTAGACGGAGTCCCCGGGCGGTGCGGCCCGGCGCGCGTCCCGCTGCTCGACGACGTCGTGCACGGGGGTGTCGTGCGGGTCGCGGGCGCTGGCCGTCGTCGTCCCGTCCACGTGTGCTGCGGTCGCGTCCGTCGCACCCGTCCCGTGCTCGGCCGCGTCGTCGGGCGTCGGCTCGGTGGGCGTGCCCTCCTGCGGCGCGGCGGCTGCGACGATCCCCGCCTCGGCCTCGCGGTGCGCCTTGAGCAGGTCGCGCTGCCCCGCGAGCGGCACGTCGGCCCGCTCCAGGGCGGCGCGCGTCGCGGTGCGCAGCGCCCGGGCGACGTCCCACTGCATCGCCGGTGACGTGCGGACCTTGAGCCGCAGCGTGATGGCGTCGGCGCTGAGCTTCTCGATGCCCTCGATGGTCGCGGCGCCCTGCAGCTGCGCACCGAGCAGCGCGTCGGCCGCGACCTCGTCGGCGGCGTCGTGGAGCAGCGCGCGCACCTGGTCCAGGTCGGCGAAGTAGTCGACGTCGACCTCGACGACCGCGGTCGCCCAGCCCTGCGTCTTGTTGCCGACGCGCAGCATCGACCCGTTCGGGACGTACCAGAGGGTGCCGTCGGAGTCGCGGATCTTCGTCACGCGCAGGGACACGGCCTCGACCACGCCCGTCGCGGGCCCGACGTCGACGACGTCCCCGACGCCGTACTGGTCCTCGAGCAGCATGAACATGCCCGTGAGGAAGTCCTTGACCAGGCTCTGCGCACCGAAGCCGAGGGCGACGCCCACGATTCCGGCGGACGCGATGAACGGCGCGATGTTGACGCCGAGCTCGGCCAGGACGAGCAGCACCATGATCGTGCCCACGACGATCGTGGCGGTCGAGCGCAGCACCGACCCGAGCGTGCGGGCCCGCTGCGCGCGCCGGGCCGTGGCGAGCGGGTCGGCGGACGTGAGCAGCGTGCGGGCGACGTCCGACTCGCCGAGCGGCCGCATGACGCCGCGCTGGAACCACGGGGTGCCGTCGGCGATGTGGTCGGTGACTCCCCGGATCGCGCGCCGCAGCAGCGCGAGCGACAGCGAGCCGACCGCGACGATGATGAGGATCCGCAGCGGCAGGCCCAGGAACCACTCGAGCCACGCGTTGGGGGAGGTCTTGTCGTCGGGGCCGAGGATCTCGGGCGACGGGGACGGCGTCGCGGCGGCGGCGACCCGGGCGGCGAGCGGCGTCATCGGGCGGCCCCCGTGCGGTCGGCGACGAACTGCAGCTGCTCGACGGTCAGCGCGACCGACCGGGACAGGGCGCGCGCGCCGTGCCCGACACCCACCTCGCGGCGGACCAGCACGGGCGCGTCGTGGACGTCGGCGGACGTCGCGGCCTGCAGCGCCGCGGCGAGCTTGCGCGCGTGCAGCGGGTCGACGCGCGTGTCGCCCTCGAACACCGTGAACAGCGTCGACGGGTACGCGGTGCCAGGGACGACCCGGTGGTACGGCGAGTAGCCGAGCAGCCAGCCGAGCTCGACGGGGGTGTCGGCGTCGCCGTACTCCTCGCTCCACGTGACGCCCAGGCCGAAGCGCTGGTAGCGCACCATGTCGAGCAGCGGTGCGGAGCACACGACGGCGGCGAACAGGTCGGGTCGCTGCGTGAGCGCGGCGCCGACGAGCAGGCCGCCGTTCGACCCGCCCCAGCAGGCCAGGCGGTCGGGGGTGGTCCAGCCGTGCGCGACGAGGTGCTCCGCGACCGCGTGGAAGTCGTCGAACACGTTCTGCTTGTGGCCGCGCATGCCCGCGCGGTGCCACTCCTCACCCTCCTCGCCGCCGCCGCGCAGGTTCGCGACGACGTACACGCCACCGGCCTCGACCCACGCGAGCGTCGCCGCGGAGTACGCGGGGTCCAGGGAGATCTGGAAGCCGCCGTAGCCGTACAGGATCGCGGGCGCGGGGGCGAGGGGGCGGCCGTCGGCGTCGACCGTGTCGGTGCGGGCCAGCACGAACGCGCGGACGACGGTGCCGTCGGCGCTCGTCACCTCGACCTGCGTCGCGCGCACGGCGGGCACGTCGGCGACGGTCCCGGGCGGCGCGGCCCACAGGGTCGTGGCGCGCGTCGCGGCGTCGAACCGCTGCACGCTCGGCACCGTCGTGTGGTCGGTGTAGGAGAACCACACGTCCGGTCCGCCGTCCGGGCGCGTGACGAGCCCCGACACCGAGCCGAGTCCGGGCAGGGTGACCCTGTCGGTCAGCGCCTCGCCCGTCGCCGGGTCGTGCAGGGTGATCTCGGAGACGGCGTGCCGCCGCCACGACGCCACGAGCAGCGTCGGCGTGCGGTCGTCGCCACCGCCGTCGGTGAACGCGACGTCCTCCAGGACGGCCGTGCCGTCCTCGGCGAGCAGCGTCCGCCAGTGCGGGACGGCCGGGCTCGTCGGGTCCGTGACCGCGAGCCGCCCGCGCGGGGCGTCGAGGTCGGTGTGCACGTACAGGCGGCCGTCGCGGCCCACCCACACGCCCGTCTGGGCGTCGAGCCCGACGGCGACCTCGACGAACGTCGGGTCTTCCAGGCCGCCCGAGGCGGTCAGGTCGGCGATCCACACGTCCGTGCGCGGCGCGGTCCCCGCGGAGGCGGACACGATCAGCCAGCGCCCGTCGCGGGACACCGACACCCCGTAGTAGTTCGTCAGGTCGAGCCCGTCGCCGAACACCTGGACGTCGGCGTCGACCGACGTGCCGACGCGGTGCAGCCAGACGCGCCGGTGGTACTGCTGCTCGTCGGCCGGCACCAGGTCCGGCGCGAGCCGCCGCACGTAGAAGAACGCCTCGCCGCCCGGGAGCCACGCGACGGGCGAGTAGCGCGCCCGGTCGACGGGCCCGTCGACGAGCTCGCCCGTGCGGACGTCGAGGACGTGCAGCACGCTCTCCTCGGTCCCGCCGTGCGACACCTGGTACGCGAGCAGGTCGCCCTCCTTCGACGGCTGCCACGCGTCGAGCGTCGTGGTGCCCGCCGGGTCGAGCGCGACGGGGTCGACCAGCACCCGCTCGCGGCGCCCGCCCGGGGTGTCGGGGTCGGGCTCCGAGACCAGGACGACCGCGTGCTCCTGCTCACCCGTGCGCCGCGAGAAGAAGTACCGCTCGCCCCGCCAGGCCGGCGGACCCACGACACCCGCGCCGAGCAGCGCCCGCAGCCGGCCGGTGAGCCGCCCGGTCGACCACGGCCCGTCGCCGAGCCGGGCGGTCAGGGCCTGCCGGTACTCGCCGTACAGCGCGTCCTGCTCCGCCGACCACGCCTGCGTCTCGGCGTCGTCGGCGTCCTCCAGCCAGCGGTACGGGTCGGCGACGCGGTGACCGTGCAGGTCCTCGACCAGGTCGAGCGTTGGGGCGGACGGGTAGGGACGCAGGGCGGGGACGGTCATGGTCCGCAAGGCTACGACGCCACCCGCGCGCCTCGCCGCGTGGCGCCGGGCGGGGCGCGAGACGGGCGCGTCCGGGCGCGTCCGGGCGTCGCCGCTGGTCGGGCGCCACGCGCGCTGGTCCTGCGGTCCGCCCGGAGGCTCTGGCAGGATCGTGGCGTGGCTCACGACTCGCAGCATGCGTCCGACGCCTTGCTGCGCCTCGCGGCGGCCTACGACATCACCCCGGACTACTGGGGGTTCGACGGTCAGCACAAGATGGCGTCGGCCGGCACCCTGCAGGGCGTCCTCGCGGCGCTCGGCGTCGACGCGTCGTCGCCCGAGCGGATCCGGCTCGCGCTCGCGCACCGGGAGGACTCGCCCTGGCGGCGCACCCTGCCGCCCGTGGTCGTCGTCCGCGAGGGCCGGCACGCGCACGTCCCCGTGCACGTCACCCACGAGGATCCCGTCGAGGTCTGGCTCGAGCTCGACCCGGAGGCGGGCGGCGGACGGCGCGAGCTCACGCAGGCCGACGTGCCCGTGCCGCCGCGCCAGGTCGACGGACGGCTGGTCGGCCGCGCGACGTTCACCCTCCCCGCCGACCTCCCGCTCGGCTGGCACGAGCTGCACGCCGAGGGACCGAGCGCGCACGGCCGCAGCCCGGTCGTCGTCACGCCCGACCGCCTGGAGCTCCCGGAGGCGCTCGACGGGGAGCGCGCCTGGGGCGTCATGGCGCAGCTCTACTCGGTGCGCTCGCGGCGCTCGTGGGGCGTCGGGGACCTCGCGGACCTCGCCGACCTGGGGGCGCTGACCGCGCGGATGGGCGCCGACTTCCTGCTCATCAACCCGCTGCACGCCGCGGAGCCCCAGGTCCCGCTGACGCCGTCGCCCTACCTGCCGACGACGCGCCGGTTCGTCAACCCGCTCTACGTCCGCGTCGAGGAGGTCCCCGAGGCGGCCTATCTCACGGCCGCGGACCGCACGCTCGTCGAGTGGGCGGGCGAGGTCGCGGTCGCGCTCGACACCGACCCGGGGCCGATCGACCGCGACGTCGCCTGGACCGCCAAGCGGTCCGCGCTCGAGGTCGTCTTCGCCTACCCGCTGCCCGCGGCCCGCCAGGCCGACCTCGACGCGTTCGTCGCCGAGCAGGGCCCCGGCCTGGAGACCTTCGCGCTGTGGTGCGCGCTCGCGGAGAAGCACGGCGCGGACACGCGCACGTGGCCCGCCGACCTGCTCGACCCGTCGTCGGACGCCGTCGCGCAGGCTCGCGACGAGCTCGCCGACCGCGTCGCGTTCCACCGGTGGCTGCAGTGGGTCGCGGACGAGCAGCTCGCCGCCGCGCACCGCGCCGCGCTCGACAACGGCATGACGGTCGGGATCATGCACGACCTCGCCGTCGGGGTGCACCCGCAGGGCGCCGACGTGTGGGCGCTCGGCGACGTGCTGGCCCGCGGCGCGGGCGTCGGTGCCCCGCCCGACATGTACAACCAGCAGGGCCAGAACTGGTCGCAGCCGCCGTGGCAGCCCGACGCCCTCGCGCGCGCCGCCTACCGCCCGTACCGCGACATGCTGCGCACCGTCCTGCGGCACGCGGGCGCGATCCGCATCGACCACGTGCTCGGCCTGTTCCGGCTGTGGTGGGTGCCGGACGGCGCGTCGCCGTCCGAGGGCGCGTACGTCCGCTACGACCACGAGGCGCTCGTCGGCATCCTCGCGCTCGAGGCGCACCGCGCCGGGGCCGTCGTCATCGGCGAGGACCTCGGCGTCGTCGAGCCGTGGGTCCGCGACTACCTGTCGGAGCGCGGCATCCTCGGCACGTCCGTGCTGTGGTTCGAGCGCGACATGAACGGCGACCCGCTCGCCCCCGAGCACTACCGGGACCTCGTGCTCGCGACCGTCACGACCCACGACCTGCCCCCGACCGCCGGGTACCTCGCGGGGGAGCACGTCGCGATCCGGGACCGGCTGGGCCTGCTCACCGAGCCCGTCGCGACCGTGCGGGCCGCCGCCGCCGCCGAGCGCGACCGCATGCTCGACGCGCTGCGCGCCCGCGACCTGCTCGGCACGGACCCCTCGGAGCGGGAGATCGTCGAGGCGCTGCACCGGTACGTCCTCGCGACGCCGTCGGTCCTCGTCGGCGTCTCGCTGGCCGACGCGGTGGGCGAGCGGCGCGCCCAGAACCAGCCGGGGACGGACCGGGAGTACCCGAACTGGAAGGTGCCGCTCGCCGACAGCGGGGGACAGGTCGTGCTCGTCGACGACCTGTTCACCAACGCGCGGCTGCACTCGCTCGCGATCGTGATGAACGAGGGCCGCTGACCCCGCCCGCCCGGGCGACCCGGGCGCGCCACCCGCACCGGCGCTGAACGGGCGGCCGTCCCTCCGACGTGCACCGACGCACCCGCGCGCCGGAGTGCACCGACATGGCACGATCGCCTGATGCCTCCTCCCACGCTCCGACGGCTGCGCGTGGTCGGCAACAGCGGGTCCGGCAAGACCACCCTGGCACGGGCCGCGGCCGGACGGCTCGGCGCCGCGCACGTCGAGCTCGACGCGGTCTTCTGGGCCGAGGGGTGGACGAAGCGCGACCCCGAGGAGGCGCGGGGCCTCCTGCGCGACCTCCTCGCGTCACCCGGCGCGCGGGCGGGGTGGGTCGCCGACGGCAACTGGAACTCCGTGCGCCAGGGGCTCCTCGACGACGCGGACGCCGTGGTGTGGCTCGACTACCCGCGTCGCGTCGTCATGGGCCGCGTCGTGACGCGCACGCTGCGCCGCGGCGTCCTGCGCCAGGAGCTGTGGCACGGCAACCGCGAGACGCTGCGCAACCTGCTGCGCCGGGAGCCGGACCAGAACATCGTGCTGTGGGCGTGGACCCAGCACCGGCACTACCGGCAGTCGTACGCCGACCTGGCCGCCACCGGGCGAGTGCGCGTGATCCGGCTGCGGCACCCGCGCGAGGCGCGGCGCTGGCTCGCGACGCTCGTCCCGCCCGACCCGCCCTGCCCCGGGGAGCCGGAGGCCTGAGCCGGGCGCGCGGTGCGCGTGGGCCCGGCCGGTGATCCCCAACGGGGGCTCTCGACGGGGTGACCCGGGCGGGTGGTCCGGCCGGTGTCGCGGCCGGACCACCCGGACCCGTCAGTCGCGGCGCCGGTCCGTCTCCTGCGCGGCGAGCGCACGACGCACCCCGTCGCGGTTCTCGGCGACGAGCCGGCGCAGCGCCGGAGCGGCGTCCGCCTGGGCCGTCTCCCACGCGTCCGTCGCCCCGAACACGTCGACGCGCGCGTCGTCGGCCAGGTCGGTCGGGTAGAGGCCCAGCACGATGTTCTGCGCCATCTCGTTCGTCTTGTCGGCCCAGACCGACGTGAGCGCCGCGAAGTACGGCTCGACGAACGGCACGAGCAGGCCGCGGTCGTGCACGCGCCCGAAGCCGGCGATCGTCGCCGCCTGGATCGCGTTCGGCAGGTCGTCGCCGTCCACGACGGCCGCCCACGCGGCGGCCTTGGCCTCCGGCGTCGGGAGGGCCGCGCGGGCCGCGGCGGCGGCACGCTGGCCGGTCGCCGTGGGGTCGGCCGCGAGCTGCACCGCGATGTCCGTCTCGGCGGCGCGGCCGCCGGTGACGAGCGAGGTGAGCAGCTCCCAGCGCAGGTCGGTGTCGATCGTCAGGCCGTCGAGCGTCGCACGGCCGTCCAGGAGGTCCGCGACGGCGTCGAGCTGCGCGGACGTCTCCGCCCGGGCCGCGAAGGCCTTGACGAGCTGCAGCTGGCTGTCCGAGCCGGCGTCCGCGGCGCGGGCCAGGTCGAGCAGCCGGTCGGCGGCGGACACGGCGGTCGCCGCACGGTGCTCGGGCGCGACGTACAGGTCGAGCGCGACCGTGAGCTGGCGCAGCAGCACGAGCACGACGGAGGAGTCGGTCTCGTGGAGGATGTTGCCGAGCACCAGGTCGACGAAGTCGCGGGCCGGCGTCTCGCCGTCGCGCGTCGCGTCCCACGCCGCCGTCCAGACGAGCGTGCGGGGGAGCGAGTCGTCGAACGCCCCGAGGTGCTCGATGGCCGTGGCGAGCGAGGCGTCGTCCAGACGGACCTTCGCGTAGGCCAGGTCCTCGTCGTTGACCAGCACGAGGGCCGGTCGACGCTGCCCGACGAGCTGGGGCACCTCGGTGCGCGGCCCGTCGACGTCGAGCTCGAGCTGCAGCGTGCGCACCAGCCGGCCGGTCGCCTCGTCGAGGTCGTAGCCGCCGATCGCCAGGCGGTGCGGCCGCTGGACGGGGTGCTCGGCGGGGACCTCCTGGAGGACCGCGAACGACGTGATCGTGCCGTCCTCGTCGGTCTCGACCGCGGGGCGCAGCAGCGTGACGCCGGCCTTCTCGAGCCACAGCGCCGACCAGGCGGACAGGTCGCGGCCGCTCGTCGTCTCGAGCTCGGTCAGCAGGTCGCGCAGCTCGGTGTTGCCCCACGCGTGCTTCGCGAAGTAGGCGCGCACCCCGGCGAAGAACTCGTCCTGGCCGACCCACGCCACGAGCTGCTTGAGCACGCTCGCGCCCTTGGCGTAGGTGATGCCGTCGAAGTTGACCTCGACGTCCTCGAGGTCGCGCATGTCCGCGACGATCGGGTGCGTGGACGGCAGCTGGTCCTGGCGGTAGGCCCAGTTCTTCTCGAGCGAGGAGAACGTCGTCCACGCGCTGGTCCACGCCGTGGCCTCGGCGGTCGCGAGGGTCGAGACGTACTCGGCGAACGACTCGTTGAGCCACAGGTCGTCCCACCAGCGCATGGTGACGAGGTCGCCGAACCACATGTGCGCGAGCTCGTGCAGGATCGTCACCGCACGGCGCTCGATCGTCGCCTCGGGGACCTTGGAGCGGAAGACGTACGACTCGAGGAACGTCACCGCGCCCGCGTTCTCCATGGCGCCCGCGTTGAACTCGGGCACGAAGAGCTGGTCGTACTTGGCGAACGGGTACGCGACGCCGAACTTCTCCTCGAAGAACGCGAAGCCCGCGCGCGTGATGTCGAGGATGTTGTCCGTGTCGAGGTGCTCCGCGAGCGAGCCGCGCACGTACACGCCGAGCGGGATCGTCCGGCCGTCGCTGCTCGTCAGCTCGCCGTGCTCGCCGTGGTACGGCCCGGCGACGACCGCCGTGATGTACGACGAGATGCGCGGGGTCGTCTCGAAGCGCCACGTCGCGGTGCCCTTGTCGACGCCGCCGTTGCGGTTGACGCCCCCCTCGACCGGCTCGGGCTCGCCGACCTGCGGGTAGTTGGACACCACCGTCCAGTGCGCGGGCGCGGTCACGGTGAACGTGAAGGTCGCCTTGAGGTCCGGCTGCTCGAACACCGCGAAGACGCGGCGCGAGTCGGCGACCTCGAACTGGGAGTACAGGTACACCTCGTCGTCGACGGGGTCGACGAACCGGTGCAGGCCCTCGCCGGTGTTCATGTACGCGGCGTCCGCGACGACGACGAGCTCGTTGTCGTCCGCGAGGTCGTCGAGCCGGATCCGCGAGTCCGCGAACACGTCGGCGACGTCGAGCGCACGGCCGTTCAGGGTGACCTCGTGCACCGTCGGGGCGACGAGGTCGACGAACGTGCTCGCCCCGGGCGTCGCGGTGAACCGGAGCACGGTCCGCGACGCGAACGTCGTGGGGCCGGTCGTCAGGTCGAGCGTGACGTCGTACGACTGCGGGGCGACGAGCGCGGCGCGCTCACGCGCCTCGGCACGGGTGAGGTTCTCAGCGGGCACGCTGGCTCTCCATTCGGGGTGATGGCGGCTCGTGGCCGCGCACGATCATCGCACGCGCGACCGTACGACCGGCCGGGTCCCACCTGTGCATCGGTCCTGGCGGGGACGGCGTGTCCGAGGCGTGGGCTGTGGACGGCTCGGATGTGCGCGGCCGGCGGTCCGCGGGTGAGACTGCGAGCGGCCCGCCGCACCGGAGGCGCCCCGCGACCGAGGAGCACCATGACCGTCACCGCCACCCGCCCCGTCGTCGACTTCTGGTTCGACCCCGCCTGCCCGTGGGCGTGGCTGACGTCGCGGTGGATGGACGAGGTCGGCACGGTGCGCGACATCGACGTGCGCTGGCGCGTCATGAGCCTGTCCGTCCTCAACGAGGGCCGCGACCTCGACGACTGGTACCGCCAGCTCATGGACGACTCGTGGGCGCCCGTGCGCGTCCTCGTCGCGGCGGCCCGTGACCACGGCGACGAGGTCCTCAAGCCGCTCTACGACGCCATGGGCACCCGCCGGCACACGCAGGGCCGCAAGGACACCGCCGCGATCGTCGCCGAGTCCCTCGCCGAGGTCGGCCTGCCCGCCGAGCTCGCCGCCGTCGGCGCGACCGACGAGGTCGACGACCTGCTGCGCGCCTCGCACGACGCCGCCCTCGAGCTCGTCGGCGACCAGGTCGGCACGCCCGTGGTCGCGATCGACGGCACCGGCTTCTTCGGTCCCGTCATCACGCCCGCTCCCGTCGGCGAGGACGCCGGCAAGCTCTTCGACGGCCTCGCGCTCGTCACGCAGGTGCCCGGGTTCTACGAGCTCAAGCGCACGCGCACCGTCCCGCCCGCCGTCTGACCCGCTCGGGTGGCTGGTCCCGTTCGCCCCGTGTGATCCTGGACGACGCCCCCAGACCCCGGACGCAGGAGGACCATGCCGTCGTCGCCGCGGTGGATCCGGACGATGGTCGTCGTCGACGTCGTCCTCGTCGCCGTCCTCGTCGTGCTCGCCGTCGTGCAGCTGTCGTCGGGCCGCGCGCCCGACGCGGGCGCCTCGGCGGGTGCGACGTCGACCGCGTCGTCGACGCCGACCGCACCCGCGGTCGCGCAGGACGCGTTCCGGCTGCCCAGCGGGAACATCGCCTGCACGATGTCTGGCGACGGTGTGACCTGCACGATCGCGGACTACACGTACGCCGCGCCGACCGTGGCCGGGTGCACCGGGACGACCGGCCACGTGCTGACGCTCGGGCCCGACGGCGTCGCGTTCGTCTGCGAGGACGGCCCGGCGCCGACCGCAGCGGGCGACGACGTGCGCACGCTCGAGTACGGCTCGGAGTCGCGCGTCGACGGCTGGACGTGCAGCAGCGGGACCGACGGCGTCACCTGCACCGCGGCCGACGGCACGGGCTTCCGGCTGGCACGCGCGACGTGGACCGAGCTGCCCTGACGGGCCCGGCCGGCCCCGGGGGGCGGGACGTGTGCGAGACGCGCTGAGCCGCGAGCGGACGCGGGTGCGGACCGGCGGACCGGCCCGCACCCGCTCGCCTCACCAGATCCGGACGCGCTCCTCCGGGTCGAGGTACAGCGCGTCGCCGGGGGCGACGTCGAACGCGTCGTAGAACGCGTCGACGTTCCGCACGACGCCGTTGCAGCGGAACTCGTTCGGGGAGTGCGGGTCGGTCGCGAGCCGGCGGATCATCTCCTCGTCGCGGCCCTTCGACTGCCACACCTGGCCCCAGCCGAGGAACACCCGCTGCGCACCCGTCAGACCGTCGACCACGGGGGCCTCGGCGAGGGGTCGGCCCAGCGCGATCTCGTAGGCGGTCAGCGCGATCGAGAGCCCGCCGAGGTCGCCGATGTTCTCGCCGATCGTCAGCGCGCCGTTCACGTGGTGCGAGCCGCCGAGCTGCGCGGGGGAGAAGGCGCCGTACTGGTCGACGAGCGCCGCGGTGCGCTTCTCGAACTCGGCGCGGTCCTCGGCCGTCCACCAGTCCTCGAGGCGCCCCTGCCCGTCGTACTTCGACCCCTGGTCGTCGAAGCCGTGCCCGATCTCGTGCCCGATGACCGCGCCGATGCCGCCGTAGTTGACGGCGTCGTCCGCGTCCGCGTCGAAGAACGGGGGCTGCAGGATCGCCGCCGGGAAGACGATCTCGTTCATCCCGGGGTTGTAGTAGGCGTTGACGGTCTGCGGCGTCATGAACCACTCGTCGCGGTCGAGCGGCTTGCCGATCTTCGCGAGCTCGCGGTCCTGCTCGAACGCGTTGGCGCGGCGGACGTTGCCGAGCAGGTCGTCGGCCGACACCTGCAGAGCGGAGTAGTCGCGCCAGCGCACCGGGTAGCCGATCTTCGGGGTGAACGCGTCGAGCTTGGCGAGCGCCTTGGCGCGCGTCTCCTCGCCCATCCAGTCGAGCCGGGAGATGGACAGCCGGTACGCCTCGACGAGGTGCGCGACGAGCTCGTCCATCCGCTCCTTGTGGCTGGGCGGGAAGTGCCGCTCGACGTAGACCTTGCCGACGGCCTCGCCGAGCACGCCCTGGACCAGGCCCACGCCACGCTTCCAGCGGTCGCGGAGCTCCTGCGCGCCGGTCAGGGTGCGGCCGTAGAAGTCGAAGTTCGCCTCGACGACCTCGTCGGGCAGGAACGGCGCCCGGTCGCTGACCACGTGGTACGCGAGCCACGCCTTCCATGCGTCGAGGGGCTCGCTCGCCCAGAGCTGCGCGAAGCCCTCCGCGTACGACGGCTCCCGGACGACGACGTGGTCGAGCGCACCCTGCGGCGCGCCCAGGGCCTCGACCCACGCGGCCCAGTCGAACGACGGCGCCCGCTCGGCGAGCTCGGTGAGGCGCATCGGGTTGTAGGTGAGGTCGGCGTCGCGGTCCTTGACGACGTCCCAGTGGTGCGCGGCGAGCTTCGTCTCGAGGTCGACGACGGATCCCGCGAGCGCCTCGGCGGCGGCTTCGTCGGCGGCGACGCCCGTGAGGCGGAGCATGCGCGCGACGTGCGGGCGGTAGGCCGCGAGGACCGACGCGTACTGCTCGTCGCGGTAGTACGACTCGTCGGGCAGGCCCAGGCCGGACTGCATGAGGTAGACGACGTACCGCTCGGGGTCCTTCGCGTCGTTGTCGACCCAGAAGCCGACCGCGGACGCGGCGCCTGTGCGCTGCAGCGCGCCGAGCGCGACCGTGAGCTCCGCGCGGGTCGTGGCGGCGTCGACGAGGTCGAGGTCCTCGCGGAGCGGGGCGAGGCCGTTCGCCTCGACGGCGGCGGTGTCCATGAACGAGGCGTAGACGGCGCCGATCTTGGCCTCGACGCCGTCGGCGCCCGCCGTGGCGTCGTCGCCGTCGCCGGCCGGGGCCGCGGCGGAGCCTGCGTCGACGATGATGTCGCGGACCTGCTCCTCCGCCTGGTCGTGCAGCGCGCGGAACGCGCCGTCCATGGCCCGGTCCGGCGGGATCACGTGGCTCGCGAGCCACCGTCCGTTGACGTGGGAGTACAGGTCGTCCTGCGGACGGGTGTCGGGGTCGAGGGCGGTGAGGTCGATGCCGCTGCGCGTCATGCGGGACAGCCTACGGACGGGCGCGGGCTCCGGGCCCGCGGGTGCGGCAGGATGACCCTCATGCGGATCCACGTCGCCTCCGACCATGCCGGCTACGAGCTCAAGGTCGCGCTCGTCGAGCACCTGCGCTCCGCGGGGCACGACGTCGTCGACCACGGCGCGCACACGTACGAGGCGCTCGACGACTACCCGCCGTTCTGCTTCGAGGCGGGCGAGGCGGTCGTCGCCGACCCCGGCAGCCTCGGCGTGGTCATCGGTGGCTCCGGGAACGGCGAGCAGATCGCCGCGAACAAGGTCGCGGGCGTGCGTGCGGCTCTCGCGTGGAACCTCGACACGGCCCGGCTCGGGCGTCAGCACAACGACGCGAACGTCGTCGCCGTGGGTGCCCGCCAGCACTCGGTGGACGAGGCGCTGGAGCTCGTCGACGCGTTCGTCGCGGAGCCGTTCAGCCAGGACCCGCGTCACCAGCGCCGCATCGACCTGCTCGCCGAGTACGAGCGCACGCGCGCCTGACGACGTCGGGACGGGCGGGTCCCCCGGGCGTCCGTCCGGGGGAGTCGCGGCACGGGAGTCGCGCGGTCGTGGTCTAGACCACTAGGGTGGCGAACGTCGTCGTCGACCCTGGAGGCAGACCCATGCAGCGTTCCGTCGTCGTCGCCCTCGAGGAGGGCCTGCACGCCCGACCCGCCGCACTTTTCGTCGCGGCCGCGGCCCGGCAGCCGGCTGCCGTGACGATCGCGAAGAACGGCTCGACGCCCGCACCGGCGCGCTCGATCCTCGCCGTCATGACCCTGGGCGTCGGCACCGGGGACGAGGTCGTCCTGGAGACGGCCACCGACGACGCGGACGCCGCCGCGTCGCTCGACGCGCTCGAGCAGTTCCTCCAGCAGCCCGTGGCCTGAGGCGCTCGGCGGGTCGCACGGCCCGCCCAGGACGCGACGGGTCGCACGGCCCGCCCCGCGCGGCGACCCGCCGAGGCGTCCCGACCCTGGCGCGTCGTCTGGCCGCGGTGGGCCGCCGCGTGCCGGCACACCTCCGCGCCCGCCCCCGCACGGCGTGACCTGCACGCACGTGCGGGGCGGACGCCGCGGTCCGCGGCCCCTCAGAGGTCGAGCGACGTGAGGACCGGCAGGGCCGCCCGCACCGCGGCACGCGCCTCGTCGGGGCCGTCCGCAGCGAGGGCCACGTCCGCCAGCTCGCGGCACCGGTCCGCGGTGACCGACGCGAGCACCGCCGCGACGTCCGGCAGCGCACGGGGCGTCATCGACAGCGACGTCACGCCCAGGCCGACGAGCACGGGCGCCAGGGCCGCGTCGGCCGCCGCCTCCCCGCACACGCCCACGGGTCGCCCGCGCTCGCGGCCGCCGGCGCACGTCGCCGCGACGAGGTCGAGGACCGCGGGCTGCCACGACGTCGACAGGTGCGCGAGGCGCGCGAGCTCGCGGTCGGCGGCCATCGCGTACTGCGTGAGGTCGTTCGTGCCGATGCTCGCGAAGTGCGCGTGCGCGAGCAGGCGCCCCGCACGCAGCGCGGCCGACGGCACCTCGACCATGACGCCGGCCGTGGTCAGCCCGTGCGCGGCGCAGCGCTCGACGAACGCCCGGGCCTCGTCGGGGGTCGAGACCATGGGGGCCATGACCTGCACGTGCGCGTCACTGGAGGCGGCCGCGCGCGCGATGGCCAGGAGCTGGTCGTCGAGCACGCCCGGGTGCTCCGCGGCGGTGCGCAGCCCGCGCACGCCCAGCGCCGGGTTCGGCTCGTCGGCCGCCGTGACGAACGGCAGCGGCTTGTCGGCGCCCGCGTCGAGGGTGCGCACGACGACGCGGCGTCCGGCGAACGCGTCGAGGACCTGCCGGTAGGCGGTGACCTGCTCGTCGACGGACGGTGCGACGGTCCGGCCGAGGAACCGGAACTCGGTCCGCAGCAGGCCGACGCCTTCGGCACCCGCGGCCGCGGCCGCCCGGGCGGCGGCGGGGTCGGCGACGTTGGCGAGCAGCGCGACGGGCAGGCCGTCGGCCGTCGCGCCGGGTGCGGCGAGCCGGTCGGGCCGCGGCGCGGGGCGGCCCGCACCCGAGACGGCCTCGGGGGCGGGGTCCCGCACGACCTCGCCGAGCCCGCCGTCGACGAGCACGGTGTCGCCGTCGCGCAGCAGGTCGGCGCCGGGGACGGCCACGACCGCGGGGATGCCGAGCGCGCGGGCGAGGATCGCGGTGTGCGACGTCGGGCCGCCGCCCTCGATGACGAGCGCGAGCACGGCGCCGGGGTCGAGTCGGGCGGTGTCGGCGGGTGCGAGGTCCCGGGCGACGAGCACGAACGGCTCGCCGGGGTCGGGGACGCCGGGCACGGGCGCGCCGGTGAGCGCGGCGACGACGCGGTCCCGCACGTCCCGGACATCGCCCGCGCGCTCGGCGAACATCCCGCCGAGCGCCGCGAGCTGGTCGGCGACGCCCGCCGCGGCGTCCCACACCGCGCGCTGCGGGGTGGCGCCCGTGTCGAGCACGCGCCCGCGTGCGGCGTCGACGAGGGTCGGGTCGGCGGCCATCTCGGCGGTGACGGCGAGCACCTCGGCCGCCTCCCCGGTGGCGTCGGCGGCGGCGCGCGCGAGCTGGGCCCGCACGGCGGCGGCTGCCGCGTCGACGCGGTCGGCGGCGGCGGCCAGGTCGGTGCCGGGCGGCAGCGGCTCGCCGGACGGCGCCGGGACCGGGTCGGGCATCCGCGCGACGACGCCTGCGCGGCGCCCGGGGCTGACCCCGACGCCGCGCAGGACCACGGTGGTCGTCGTCATCGGCCGGTGGTCGTCCCGGCGCCGGTGGCGTCCGGTTCGCCGCGTGGCGCCGGGACGCCCGTGTCCCTCGCCGGCTTCTTCTCGAGGTCGGGCCGGTCGGCGGTCGGGTCGGCGCCGACGAGCGCGTCGTCGTCCTCGCGGCCCGGGGTGCGCAGCTGCCAGCGCGTGATGACGAAGCGGAACAGGACGTAGTAGAGGACCCCGTACCCGAGTCCGACGAGGATGAGCAGCAGCGGCATCTCGGCGATGCGGAAGTTCAGCAGGTAGTCGATGGCCCCGGCCGAGAAGCCGAACCCGTCGCGGATGCCGAGGGCGTTGACCAGGGCGAGCGACGTCCCGGTGAGCACCGCGTGGATGGCGTACAGCGGGTAGGCGACGTACACGAACGAGAACTCGAGCGGCTCGGTGACGCCGGTGACGAACGAGACGAGCGCGGCCGAGCCCATGATCCCCGCGATGACCTTGCGGTGCTCGGGCTTGCTGGTGTGCACGATCGCGAGGGCGGCGGCGGGCAGCGCGAACATCATGATCGGGAAGAAGCCCGTCATGAACGTGCCGGCCGTCGGGTCGCCGTGCAGGAACCGCGCGATGTCGCCGTGCCAGACCTCGCCGTTCGCGTCCTCGTAGGAGCCGAACTGGAACCACGGCAGCGAGTTGAGCAGGTGGTGCAGGCCGATGGGCACGAGCAGGCGGTTGAGGGTGCCGTAGACGAACGCGCCGATGATCGTCGAGCCGGTGACCCAGTCGCCGAGGCTCGTGAACGCGGTGTCGAACAGCGGGTAGACGAGCGAGGCGACGACCGCGATGAGGACGGCGGCGCCCGCCGTGACGATCGGCACGAAGCGCCGCCCGCCGAAGAAGGCCAGGTAGGCGGGCAGCTTGATGCGGTAGTAGCGCTGGTAGAGCAGCGCCGCGACGAGCCCGATGACGATGCCGCCGAGGACGCCGTAGTTGATGAGCTCCTGGGGGTCGCCCTCGGCGGGCTTGCCCAGGATGTACGGGGACAGCGCGTCGGTGACGCCCGTGAAGACCAGGTAGCCGATGAGCGCGGCGAGGCCGGTCGACCCGTCGGCCTTGCGGGCGTAGCCGACGGCGACGCCGAGCGCGAACAGCAGGGGCAGGTGCGCGAACAGCGCGTTGCCGGCGGCGGCGAGGACCGCGCCGACCGGCAGGAGCCACTCGGCGTTCGCGCCGAGGCCGGCGGCGCCGAGCATGTCGTCCTGGCCGAGCCGCAGCAGCAGCGCCGCGGCGGGCAGGGACGCGATGGGGAGCATGAGCGAGCGGCCGATGCGCTGGAGCTGGGCGAGGCCGGGGACGCCCCTGCGGGGCGTGTCGACGGGGTCGACGACGGCGGTGGTCATGAGCACTCCTCGTTGCGTGTCGATGACGTGCGGGGCAGGCGTGCGAGGGACGATGGGGGGTCCGTGCGTCCGTGGGGCCGTCCAGCGCGGTGCGTGGTCTGGACCAGTTGCGAGCAGAGTGGTCTAGACCTCATCATGTGTCAAGAGTCACAGCCACGGCGCAGGCGGACGACGTCCGACGCCCGGGCGACGACCCGCCCGACCAGCCCGACCCGCCCGACTCGCCCGACCCGCCCGACACCGCACGAAGGAGTGGACCGCACGGTGGAGCAGCCCGCGCACGAGGACGCCGCAGCGGCGCACAAGTACCTCGTCGTCCGCGACCACCTCGTCGCGCTCGTCGCGCAGCAGCTCCGCGTCGGCGACGCCATCCCCTCCGAGCGCGCGCTCTGCCAGGAGTTCGGCCTGTCCCGCATGACCGTCCGGCAGGCCGTCGACGCGCTCGTCACCGAGGGCGTCCTCGTCCGCGAGCACGGCCGCGGCACGTTCGTCGCCCCGCAGCGCATGGACTTCGAGATGCGGCTCACGACGTTCGGCGAGGAGATGCGCCGCCGCGGCATGGAGCCCACGACGGCCGTCCTCGCCGCGCAGGCCGTCGCCGCGACGCCCGACGTCGCCGCCGCGCTCGAGGTCGAGCCCAAGGACCGCGTGCACTACCTGTACCGCGTGCGCAGCGCCGACGGCGCGCCCATGTGCATCGAGCAGGTCTGGGTGCCGGCCGCCCTCGCGCCCGACCTGTTCGACGACGGCCCTCCCGCGAGCATGTACGACGCGCTGCGCGCCCGCGGCCTCGCGCCCGAGTGGGGCGAGGACACGCTGTCCGCCGACGAGGCCACCGACACCGAGGCGTCCCTGCTCGGGCTCGGCGACGCCCGGGCCGTCCTGCGCGCCGCCCGCCGCACCTACGCCGAGACCGGCGCCGTCATGTACTCGCGGGCCTGCTACCGCGCCGACCGGTACAGCGTGTGGGTCCCGCTGCGCGCGCCGCGGCCCTCGCTCGTCCCACGACGCCGCGCCGACGCCGCGGCCGACCCGCCGCCGGCGGCACCCCACCCGACGGACCCCACCGCACGACCGCTGCCGGCCGGTGCGGGAGCACGAGGAGAGCGGCCATGAGACCCGAGGGCATGGAGCAGGCGGCGGCGATCCTCGCCGCGCTCGGCGGCGTCGACAACATCGACGAGATCGAGCCGTGCACCACGCGGCTGCGCTCGCTCGTGCGCGACACCTCCCGCGTCGACGCGGCGGCCCTGCGCGCCGCCGGCGCGTTCGGCGTGATGATCTCCGGACGGGTCGTCCAGGTGGTCGTCGGCCCCCGCGTCGACACCATCGCGAGCGACCTCGACGAGCTGATGTGACCGACCCGGCCGCCGGGACACCACGAAGGAGCACGACATGAGCAAGGCGGAGAAGATCCTCGCGGCCCTCGGCGGGGACGCCAACGTCCTCGACCTGGAGCCGTGCATCACCCGGCTGCGCGTCGAGGTCGCCGACCCGGGGCAGGTCGACGACGCCGCGCTGCGGGCCGCGGGCGCGATCGCCGTGGTCCGGTCCGGCATCGCCGTGCAGGTCGTCGTCGGCCCCGAGGCCGACACGCTCGCCTCCGACATCGAGGACCTGCGCTGATGGCCCTGACGATCCTCGCCCCCGTGACCGGCCAGGTCCGCGCGCTCGCGGAGGTCGACGACCCCGTGTTCTCCGCGGAGCTCGTCGGGCCCGGCCTCGCGGTCGACCCGGCGCACGAGCCGGGGTCGCAGGTCATCGCTCCCGTCGCCGGCGTCGTCGCGAAGCTGCACGCGCACGCGTTCGTCGTCCAGACGCCCGACGGGCGCGGCGTGCTCGTGCACCTCGGCATCAACACCGTCCAGCTCGGCGGCGCGGGCTTCACGCTGCACGTCCGCGAGGGTGACGCCGTGACGGCCGGCCAGGTCGTCGTCACGTGGGACCCCGCGGCCGTCGAGGCCGGCGGACGCTCGCCGGTGTGCCCGGTCGTCGCGCTCGACGCCGGTCCCGACGCGCTCGACCGCGTCGCGCAGCCCGGCGACACGGTCGCGGCCGGCGAGCCGTTCCTCGAGTGGGCGTGAGCCCCGCACCGGGCGCCCCGGTGCTCGAGGTCGCCGTCCAGGACGTCGGCGGTGCCGTCGCCGCGGTGCGGTGCGGGGCCGACCGGCTCGAGCTGTGCAGCGCGCTCGCCGCGACCGGCGGGCTCACGCCGAGCCGCGGGCTGCTCGACGGCGTCGTCGCCGCCCTCGCCACCCACGCCGCGCTCGACGCACCGCTGGGCGGCACCGGCCGGTCCGTCGGCGTGCACGTCCTGGTGCGGCCGCGACCCGGCGGGTTCGTCTACGACGCCGACGAGGTCGACGTCCAGGTGCGTGACGTCCGTGCGGCCGTCGCAGCCGGGGCCGCGGGCGTCGTCGTCGGGGCGCTCGACGCCGGCGGGGCCGTCGACGTCGGCACGCTGCGTCGCCTCGTCGACGCCGCCGACGGTCGCGACGTGACGTTCCACCGGGCGGTCGACGTCGCCGCCGACCCGCGACCCGTGCTCGACACGCTGCGCGCGTGCGGCGTCGTGCGGGTGCTCACGTCCGGCGGAGCTGCGCGCGCCGCGGACGGGACGGACCGCCTCGCCGCGATGGTCGCGCACGCCGACCGTCGCGTGCAGGTCATGGCGGGTGGCGGTGTGCGACCGGCGGACGTCTCCGCGCTCGTCGCGCTCGGCGTCGATGCCGTGCACCTGTCGGCCAGCCGGCACGTCGCCGCGGACGGCGGCCCGGGCGGGGGAGGCGGCGACGGCTACACGACGACCGACCCCGACGTCGTCGCGGCGGCCCGCGCGGCGCTCGACGCGGTCACCGTCTGACGGCGGACGTCTCGCGCGCCGGCCGCGACGCGTCGGTCGAGCGCCCGCCGGGGTGACCGGTCGGGACCCGACGACCGCCGGGTCCCGACCGCCGGGTCAGAACACCCAGCTGCACACCGGCGCGACCGGCCAGCCGAACGCCGAGGCGGCCCCCTGCACCGCCCCCGCGCGCCGCTCGGTCACCAGCCCGGCGCGGACCTGCGCCGCGAGCGACCGGCCGCCGAGGTAGGCGGCGCCGAGCTCGCGGACGTCGAGCTCGAGGTCCGCGGCGTCGTCGGTGCGCACGACCTGCGCCTCCCACGACCCGTCGACGGGCGCCGACGCGGTCGTGAGCCGCCACCGGCCCGCGTTCGCGGGCAGGCGGGCGTCGCGGACGTCGAGGACGACGTCGACGGGCGCCGCGTAGCGCCGGCCCGTCAGCGCGGCGGGGAGGTCGAGCAGGCGCACCCACAGGTTGTCGGTGACCCGCGGGACGGCGCCGCGCGGGTCGACGAGCTGGTGCAGCAGCGGGTCGTCGGCGGGGAGCATCGGGCCCTCGACGGTCGCGGTGAGGTCGAGGTCCAGCACGAACGACCACAGCCGGTGCGAGGCCGCGGCGTCGAGCGCGGCCGCCTCCCGGACGAACACCGTGAACTGCGGCCCGGCCTCGGCCCACTTGTCCTTGCGGCGCAGCAGCGCGTAGGCGCGCGGCGCGCCGTCGGCGTCGTGCACGGTGGCGATGCGCAGCGGCTCGCCGCCGTCGCGCCAGGCCGGCGGGTCGGCGAGCTGCCGGCGTCGCAGCGCGTCGGTGTCGCGCGTGATCCAGCCGGGCCGCCCGGCGCCCGCGGCGCGGTGCAGCGCGTCGACGACGTCGGTGTGCGTCGCGACGTCGAGCGGGCCGAACCGCACGGTCAGGCCGTCGGTGCCCGGCACGTCGCGCAGCGCGGCGCCGCGGCCGAGCTTGACACGCACGTCGTCGGCGGCCGACCCGTAGCCGAACCGCCCGTAGATCGCGTGCTCGGCGGCGAACAGGGCCGACACGGGCTCGCCGCGCCCGAGCGAGCGGTCGAAGTGGCTGTCGATCATCGCCGAGAGCAGCCCCTTGCGGCGCTGGTCGGGGCGGGCACCGACCCACGTGAGGCCCGAGCAGGGCACCTGCGCCCCCGGCACGGGCAGCGTGAACGGGAACGACGCGTGGACCGCGGCGAGCTCGCCGTCGGGGCCCTCGACCGCGACGGCGCGGTCCATGGTGAGCGTGAACGGCACGAGGGCCGACGTCTCGGGGGTCGGCTCGAACGCGAACGCGAGGTGGTCGACGGCGAGGAACTCGGGCTGGCGGCTCTCGGGCACGTCCACGACGCGGTAGCCGGCGGGCAGAGGGCTCATGTCCGTCATCGTGTCGTCGCCGCGCGCCACGCGCGAGCGTTTTCCCGTCGCGCGACCCCGCGGGCCGGGCCTGTGCGCGGCCCCGACCTGCGGTTACGCTCGGGCGATGAGGACCCGCGGGCCGGCGCCGGACGTCGGTCCGCTCACGCGCCTGTCCCTCGCGCTGCGGCGGCGCGTCCTGCGGTCGCAGGTCGGCCTCCTGGGCGTCCTCGTCGTCCTCTCCGGGGCGATCGCCGCCGGCATCGTGCTGCAGAGCACGTGGGTGCCCCCGTCGACGTACGTGGTCCTGCTGCTCGTCGGCGTCCTGCTGCTGCGCCTGCGGCCGTTCGCGGTGCTGTCGGTCGTCGTCCTGCTCGAGGTGCTGGTCCTGCTCCTGACCGACCGTCCGGCGATGGTGCCCGGCGTGGTCGTCATCATCGGCATCGGGGCGGTCGTCGCCCTCGTCTTCGCCAGCGAGCGGGACCGGCTGGGGCTGCGCGGCGCCCCCGGTGGGCACATGCTCGTCGACCTGCGCGACCGACTCGCCGCGCACGGGCGCGTGCCGGTCCTGCCGCGCGGCTGGCGCGTCGACACCGAGATCCGCTCGGCCCACTCGGACGCGTTCTCGGGCGACTTCCTCGTGGCACGGCTGCGGCGCGGGTCCGTCCTGGAGGTCGTCCTGGTCGACGTGTCCGGCAAGGGCATGGACGCGGGTGTCCGGTCGCTGCAGCTCTCGGGGGCCTTCGGGGGGCTGCTCGGCGCGCTGCCCAGCGAGTCGTTCCTGCAGGCCGCGAACGCGTACGTGCTGGACCAGGACTGGGAGGAGGGGTTCGCGACCGCCGTGCACGTCGCCGTCGACCTGGCCAGCGGGGACTACACGGTCGCGACCGCGGGGCACCCGCCGCCGCTGCACCTGCACGCCGGTGCGGGACGGCTCGACGTCGTCGACACCGTGGGCAGCCCCGCCCTGGGCGTCGTCGACGACCTGCCGTACCGGCCGCGCTACGGACGGCTGGAGCCCGGCGACGTCCTGCTGCTCTACACCGACGGTCTCGTCGACACGCCCGCGCGCTCGCTCGACCGGGGGATCGACCGGCTCATGGGGGCTGCCGACCGGGTCCTCGGACGGCAGGTCGGGGGCGCCGCGGCGGTGCTCGCCGACGTCCGCGCCGACGACTCCGACGACCGCGCGCTCGTGCTCGTCTGCCGCGACTGACCCGGGCCCGGCAGCCGGCCGGTCAGTCGTCGGGGAACCAGATCGCCCGCCGGACGGCGACGCGGTGACCGTCGGCCGTGCGGGGCGTCGCCTCGGCGACCAGGTGCTCGAGTGCCCGCGCGCGGTGCCGCTCGGGCGGCGCCCCCTGCGCGTTGACGACGCGCCACCACGGCACGTCGGACCCGGCCCGGCTCATGACCTGCCCGACCTGGCGGGGACCTCCGCGCGGTCGGTCGCCCGCCTGCTCGGCGCGGTCGGCGAGCACCTCGGCGACCGCGCCGTACGTCATGACGCGCCCCGGCGGGATGGCGGCGACGAGGTCGAGCACGGCCTCGACGTAGTCGTCGTCCACGGCGCCGCTCAGGCGGGACCGGTGAGCCCGGCGAGCGCCTCCGCCACGGCGGGCAGCGCACGGGGGTCGGTCTGCACGAGCATCGTGGTGATCGCGGTGCCCTGCCACGCCGGCAGCTGCGCGCGCACGTCGTCGGCGGTGCCGACCAGCGCGACGTCCTGGACGAGCTCGGTCGGCACGGCCGCGACGGCCCGCGCCTTGTCGCCCGCGAGGTAGTGCGCCTGGATCTCGTCGCAGGCCTCCGCGTAGCCGAGCCGGTCGAGGACGTTGCGGTGGAAGTTCGCGCCCTTCGCGCCCATGCCGCCGGCGTACAGGGCCACGTGCGGCCGGATGACGTCCGCCGCGGACTCGACGTCCTCGCCGAGCACCACGGGGACGGCGGCGGTGACCTCGAAGTCCTCGGCGGGCGTCCGCTCGGGCGACCGGGCCGCGAACCCCTCGGCGAGCAGCGCGCGGTGCTCGGCGTCCATGCGCGGCGAGTAGAACATCGGCAGCCAGCCGTCGGCGATCTCGGCCGTCAGCGCGGTGTTGCGCGGCCCTTCGGCGGCGAGGTGGATGGGCAGGTCCGCGCGCAGCGGGTGGACGGTCGAGCGCAGCGGCTTGCCGAGACCCGCGCCGACGTCGGCGGGCAGCGGGAGCCGGTAGAAGTCGCCGTCGTAGGTCACGGGTGCCTCGCGGGCGAGGACCTGGCGCACGATCGCGACGTACTCGCGCGTGCGGGCGAGCGGGCGCGGGTACGGCTGGCCGTACCAGCCCTCGACGACCTGCGGGCCGCTCGCGCCGAGCCCCAGCACGAACCGGCCGCCCGACAGGTGGTCGAGCGTGAGGGCGGCCATCGCGGTCGCCGTCGGGGTCCGGGCCGAGAGCTGCGCGATCGCGGTGCCGAGGCGGATCGTCGAGGTGCGGGCGCCCCACCACGCGAGCGGCGTCAGCGCGTCCGACCCGTACGCCTCGGCCGTCCAGACGGAGTCGAACCCGAGCCGCTCGGCGGCGAGCACCGCGTCCTGCGCCCCGGGAGGCGGAGCCGCGGACCAGTAGCCGACGTAGTACCCGAGGCGCATGGCGTTCCCTTCGCTCGACGTGCGCGTCGTCGTCGGCGCGCGGCGGTCAGGTTACCGGTCCGTAGCGTTCAGCGGACCCGTGAGCGCTCGGCCAGCGCGTTGAGCAGGGCCGCGCCGGTGCGGGCGTCGTCGACCGTGACGACGCTGGTCCGGCCGCCGGTGCGCTCGACGACGACCGCGTCGCCCGAGCGGAGCACGAACCCGGTCCGCCCGTCGCGGCCGACGCGGTAGCCCCAGCCGCCGAAGTCGGCGAGCGGCCGCACGGTGTCGGCGTGGGCCGCGACGACCTCGTCGAGCGGCACGCGCAGGCGGGGCCAGCCGAGCGGCGAGCGGGCGTCGAGGCCGCGCGCGTCGACCGTCACGCGGAGGACCAGCATCGAGGCGAGCAGCGCGCCGAGCCCGATCGCCACCGCGACCAGGACCCAGGTCTGCAGCGCGACGGCGAGGACGAGCTGCAGGACGACGACGGGTGCGGCCACGGCGACCGCGGCGGGCGACCAGACCGTCGTCGACCACGCGGCGCGCTCGCCGCGCCCGAGCGGCAGGCGCTCGGCGTCGGCGGGCGGGACGGCGGTGGTCGTGCTCGCGGGGTCGGTGGGGACGAGCAGCGCGGCGACGACGCCGAGGACGAGCCCGCCGCCGAGCGCGAGCCCGAGCAGGGAGTCGATCGTGGGAGCGGCGGTCGCGTCCGCGAGGCCGCGCTGGAGCTCGAGCGAGCCGACGACGAGCACGACGAGCATCGTCACGAGGCCGACGGTGGTGCCGGTGCCGATCCGCCGGATGGAGGCGTCACGGCCGCCGACGAGCAGCAGTGCCCACACGACGACGCTCGTCCCGACGGTCGTCGCCACGAGCACCGCGAGCGCGCCGGTGAGGGACATGAAGCCGTCGGCGCCGTCGGTGCCCCAGTGCGTCGCGACGGGGTCGGGCAGCTCGTCGGACCAGCCGAGCGCGAGGGCCACGCCCACTGCGGTGATGACGAGCGGCACGAGGAGGGTGAGGACCGTCGTCGCGACGCGGTGGGGGACCGGGGGGCGTGGGTCGGCGGTGGTCACCGGAGGGCCTCCTTCAGCAGGGCGAGGGTGGTGGCGGTGGGGACGTCGAGCCGCCGGGCGGTCCGCACGACGTGCTCGATCGCCTCGTGCAGGGCCGCGAGGTCGTCGGTCCGGCTGACGACGGCGCCGCGGCCGCGCCGCAGCTCGATAACGCCCTCGTCGCGCAGCTCCTGGTAGGCGCGCAGCACGGTATGGAGGTTGATGTCGAGCGACGTGGACAGCTCACGGGCGGCGGGCAGCCGCGTCCCGGCGGTGAGCTCTCCGCGGGCGACGGCGCGGCGCACCTGGTCGGCGAGCTGCTGGAAGATCGGCTCGGGGGAGCCGGGGTCCACGCGGAAGAGCACGAACCCAGGCTAGTTGTTCGAGGCGAACTAGAACAATCGCGCGGCGGGTGACGTCGGGCACGTCGGCGCGGCGTCGGTGCGCGCCGAGCCCAGGCGTCAGATGTAGATCGCGGGGTCGTCGACCTCGACGTCGAACGGCGCCGCCTTCGGGCGCAACCGCACCTGCGCGGGCACCCCGACCGCGATCGCGTCGGCCGGCACGTCGTGGATCACGACGGCGTTCGCGCCGATCTGCGCGCCGTTGCCGATCCACACCGGCCCGAGGATCTTCGCGCCCGCCCCCACGACGACGCCGTCGCCGAGCGTGGGGTGACGCTTGCCGCGCCGCATGGACTTGCCGCCGAGCGTCGAGCCGTGGAACAGCACGACGTCGTCGCCGACCTCGGCGGTCTCGCCGACGACCACGCCCATGCCGTGGTCGATGAACAGCCGCCGCCCCAGGCGCGCGCCCGGGTGGATCTCGATGCCGGTGGCTGCCCGCGCGAGCTGCGACAGCAGTCGCGCGGGCAGCCGGAGACCGGGCTCCCGCCACATCCGGTGCGCCAGCCGGTACACCCACACCGCGTGCACGCCCGGGTACCCGAGGGCGACCTCGAGCAGCGAGCGCGCCGCGGGGTCGCGGTGGCGTGCGGCCTCGAGGTCTTCCCTCAGGAGGTCCGAGAAGCGCTGGGGTGCGGCCATGAGCCTTCCGGTCCGATCGGCGGGGGGAGTACGGCGGTACGGCTCAGTCGAGCAGGTCGGCGTAGAGGATCGTCGACAGGTAGCGCTCGCCGAACGACGGGATGATCGCGACGATCAGCTTGCCCGCGTTCTCCGGGCGCTGCGCGAGCAGCGTCGCGGCGTGCAGCGCGGCGCCCGAGGAGATGCCGACGAGGAGGCCCTCCTCGGCGGCGGCCCGGCGGGCCACGGCGACGGCCGTCTCGGCGTCGACGTCGATGATCTCGTCGTAGACCGCGGTGTCGAGGATCTCCGGCACGAAGTTCGCGCCGATGCCCTGGATCTTGTGCGGGCCGGGGGCGCCGCCGTTGAGGATCGGCGACTCGGCCGGCTCGACGCCGACGATCTGCACGCCGGGCTTGCGCTCCTTGAGGACCTGGCCGACACCGGTGATGGTGCCGCCCGTGCCGATGCCCGCGACGAGGATGTCGATCTCGCCGTCCGTGTCGGCCCAGATCTCCTCGGCCGTCGTGCGGCGGTGGATCGCCGGGTTGGCCTCGTTCGCGAACTGGCGGGCGAGGATGGCGCCCTCGCGCTCCTTGACGACCTCGTCGGCCTTGTTGACCGCGCCCTTCATGCCCTCGGAGCCCGGCGTGAGGATGAGCTCCGCGCCGAACGCGCGCAGCAGCGCGCGCCGCTCCTTCGACATCGTCTCGGGCATCGTCAGGACGACCTTGTAGCCGCGCGCCGCACCGACGAACGCGAGCGCGATGCCCGTGTTGCCGGAGGTCGCCTCGACGATCGTGCCGCCGGGCTTGAGGTCGCCGGACGCCTCGGCCGCGTCGATGATCGCGACGCCGATGCGGTCCTTGACGGAGTTGGCCGGGTTGTAGAACTCGAGCTTGCCGACGACCGTCGCGGGGGCGCCGTCGGTGATCTTGTTGATGCGCACGAGCGGGGTGTTGCCGATGAGCGCAGTCGCGTCGTCGTAGATGCGGGCCATGGTTCCTCTTCGGTCGAGCCGCCCCGTCCGGGTGGGGCGGCGTGCAGGGGTGGGGGGACAGCGGTCGGGTGCCACGACGGCCGACGGGACGTGCCGGCCGGGCGGCGGGTCGGGGGCGAGCACTGGCGTTCGGGGACGCGCCCCGGTCAGGTGATCCTCGCGCGGGAGGGTCGCCAGCGCTCTACAGACAGCGACAGCAGGGCAGCGCGACGCGCGCGCGGGCGACGGAGGCGGCGGTGCGGGTCTGCACGCTCATCGCTCTCCTCCAGGTCGCGGGACCGCGGCCGGGACGGTCCGGCGTCGACGCCCGACGGGCGACCGCAGTCGGGCCGACCGTAGCGTCAACCCCAGACGGGCGCAAAGACCCTCCACACCTCGGACCACGGTCGGAGCAGGGGCGACGCCCCGCCCGGCCCGGCGTGCGACCGGGCGTCAGCGCGGGCCGACGCCGACCGCCGCGAGCCACGCCTCGGCGAGCAGGCCGAAGCCCGCGGGGGTGGGGTGCACGCCGTCGTGGCACCAGGCCTCCGGCGACGTGCGGACCGCCGCCGCCGCGAACAGCCCGTCGGCCGGCACGAGCACGGCCCGGTGCTCCGCGGCGAGCCGGCGCACGACCCCGATCCTCGGGTCGAGGTCCTCCCGCCACGCGTGCTGGTCCGAGTGCACGGGCACGAGGAACGGCTCGACGAGCACGACGCGCGCGCCCAGGCGGTCGCGCACCGTGGCGAGCATCGCCGCGAGGTTGTCCTCGTAGGCGGCGGTCGTCGTCGGCGTGCCCGCGTCGTAGCGGCGCCAGGTGTCGTTGATGCCGACGAGCACCGAGACCACCGTGGGCTCCAGCGCGACCGCGTCACGCTCCCAGCGGTCCCGGAGCATCGCGGAGGTGTCGCCGCCCACCCCGCGGTTGAGGAACGTCAGGCCCAGGTCGGGGCGGCGTGCACCGGCCAGCGCGGCGACGATGCCGGCGTAGCCGTGACCCAGGCTCGTGGGGTCGTCGCGGTCGCGGCCCCAGTCGGTCACCGAGTCGCCGGTGAGCAGGACACGGTCGCCGGGCTGCAGGAACGTCGTCGTCACGCACGCATCCCACCACAGCCCGGACGCGCCGAGGGCGGCGGCCGCGTGTGGCGGACCGCCGCCCTCGGGGCGTTGCGGGTGCTGCCGAGCGGTGCGCGACCGCTCAGGAGGCCGGGTCGTCCGTCCGGCGGACGTCGAGCGTCACGACCGAGCCGGCGTCGACCTCGCCCGTCAGCGGGTCCTGCGCGACGACGACCCACAGCGTCGGGTCGTCGACCGTGCGGCCCTGGCCGGTGGAGTCGACGACCTCGACCGTGAGGTCGCGGGCCTCGAGGGTGTCCTGCGCCGTCGCGAGCAGGAGGTTGGTCTGGTCGATGACCTCGACCTTGCCCGACGCCGCGGCGTCGTCGGTCGTGGCCTCGGCCGTGGTCTCGGCGGCCGTGGGCTCGTCCTCGGCACCCGAGTCCGAGCAGCCGGCCAGGAACGCCGTCGCGGCGAGCGCGGCGGCCGCGGCGCCGGCGGCGAGGCGGGTGCGGGTGGTGGGCAGGTTCATGGGTCCATCCCTCGTTGTGCGTGGTGGTGTCACCGGTGCGAGGGCATGACGACGAGCCCCCTCGTCGTGGCATCCCCCCACGTGCGCGGGCCGTGGTGCGGCTCGCGGGACTTGTTCGACCGTAGGCCCGACCACCGACACGCGTCTCGTGCATATCGCCCGACCACGGACGAATGCCCCGGGGGACGACGTGTGTCCTCGACCACAGTCGCGGGTCCTCGCGCAGGCCGTCGCAGGTGCGCCCGCCGCAGGCCCGTGCGACGCTCGGAGAGCCGTCAGGGCAGGGCGGCACCGTGCAGGGCCGTCGTGGGGGGGCACGATGCCGGCAGAGCACGTCGTCGTCATGGGCGTCGCGGGGTCGGGCAAGACGACCGTCGGGCGGGCGCTCGCCGAGCGTCTCGGACGCCCCTACGCCGAGGCGGACGAGTTCCACCCCGCCGCGAACGTCGCCAAGATGTCGGCCGGCACGCCCCTGACCGACGAGGACCGCCGGCCGTGGCTCGAGGCGATCCGCGACTGGCTCACCGCGCAGGGCGACGCCGCCCAGGACACCGTCGTCACGTGCTCCGCCCTCAAGGTCGCCTACCGGGACGTCCTGCGGCAGGCCACGGGACGCGTGCGCTTCCTGCATCTCGCCGGGCCGGGCGACCTGCTCGCCGACCGCATGGCGCACCGGGCCGGCCACTTCATGCCGACGTCGCTCCTGCCCTCGCAGCTCGCGACGCTCGAGCCGCTCACCGCTGACGAGGACGGTGTGACCGTCACGGTCGACGTGCCGCCCGACGAGGTCGTCGCCCGTGCGCTCGCCGCGCTCGGGCACGACGCGACCGCCTGACGGGAAGGGGCAGCCGCCGTGGTCCACGCACTGGTCACCGCCGCACCGGAGGGTGTGAGCGACGCCCGCCTGATCGTCGCGGCCGTCGTCGGCATCGCCGTCATCGTCGGCCTCATCGTCGGCCTCAAGCTGCACGCGTTCCTCGCGCTCACCATCGGCTCCGGCGTGCTCGCCGTGGTCGCGGGCATCGCCTACCCCGACGCGTTCACGAGCTTCGTCAAGGGCGTCGGCGAGACCGTCGCGGGCGTCGGCCTGCTCATCGCGCTCGGCGCGATCATCGGCAAGCTGCTCGTCGACAGCGGGGGAGCCGACGAGATCGTCGACACGATCCTCGCCCGCACGCCCGTGCAGCGGCTGCCGTGGGCGATGGCGCTCATCGCGTTCGTCATCGGGATCCCGCTGTTCTTCGAGGTCGGGGTCGTCCTGCTCATCCCCGTCGTCATGCTCGTCGCCCGCCGGTCCCGCGTCCCGCTGATCCTCGTCGGGATCCCCGCGCTGGCCGGCCTGTCCGCGCTGCACGGGCTCGTGCCGCCGCACCCCGGGCCGCTCATCGCGATCGACGCGCTCGGCGCCAACCTCGGCCTCACCCTCGGCCTGGGCCTGCTCGTCGCCGTCCCCACCGTCGCGATCAGCGGCCCGCTGCTCGCCCGGCCGATGGCCCGGTGGGTGCCCGTCGAGGCGCCCGAGCGGTTCCTCGGCGAGGCGGAGCGCGACGAGGACGCGCGGCGACCGTCGTTCGCGACCGCGCTCACCGTCGTCCTGCTGCCCGTCGTCCTCATGCTCGCCCGGACCGTCGTCGAGGCCGCGGGCGCCGACGGCACCCCCGTCGGGCAGGCGCTCGTGTTCCTCGGGACGCCGCTCGTCGCGCTGCTCGTGACCTCGCTCGTCGGGCTCGTCGCCCTCGGCACCGCGCTCGGGCAGACCCGGCAGCAGGTGAGCTCGCTCGTCGACCGCTCGTTCGCGCCCATCGCGTCGATCCTGCTCATCGTCGCCGCGGGCGGGGGATTCAAGGCCACCCTCATCGACTCCGGCGTGGGTGACGTCATCGCCTCCGGGCTCGCCGACTCCGCGATCTCGCCGTTGCTCGCGGGCTGGCTCGTCGCCGTGCTCATCCGCGTCGCGACCGGGTCGGCGACCGTCGCCACGATCACCGCCGCCGGGATCGTCGCGCCGCTCGCCGCCGACCTCAGCGCGAGCCACGTCGCGCTGCTCGTCCTCGCCATCGGCGCCGGGTCGGTCTTCCTCAGCCACGTCAACGACGCCGGGTTCTGGCTGGTCAAGGAGTACTTCCGGATGACCGTCGGGCAGACGTTCCGGACGTGGTCGCTCATGGAGACCGTCCTGTCCGTCACGGCGCTGGTGTTCGTGCTGCTGCTGAGCCTGGTCCTGTAGCGCCGAGGTCGGGCCACCCAGCGGCCGCCGTCGACCGGTCACGACGTACCAGAGCAGCATGAACGCCGAGGTCACCGTGTAGAACCCGTGCAGCGCCCACACCGGGCCTGCCGGAAGGTCGAGCACGTAGGCGGTGTAGACGACGTTGCCGACGTTCGCGAGCACGAGGTTGCCGACGCTGTACGAGCTCACGTCCCGCGTCCGCCACGCCTTCGCGAGCATGGGCAGCGCGCTCACGGCGAACAGCGCGCCGGCGACGGTGCCGGCGGCGACAGGAAGGTCCACGACGGCCTCCGGGGTCGGGGCGGTCGGCCGCCCGCCGGTCGGCGCCCCCAGGTCAGGGGCGCCGACCCACGGGCGCCGACCGCGGTGCGGTGGGTCAGGGGCGGATCTCGTAGACCGCGTTGAACGGCGTCGAGACCGCGCGGCGGAACCGGGTGAACCCCGCCTCCTGCACGACGGCCCGGACGGCGGCCTCGCCCGCCTGCGCCCCGAGCGCGTGCCCGCCGTCCTGCGACAGCGCGTTCGGCACGCACAGGAACGTCGAGCCCGCGTAGAACAGCCGCCCGACGGTCGTGAAGGTGTCCTCCACGCGGTCCGCCGCGGCCGGCTCGACGAGCAGCCACGTGCCGTCGGGCGCGAGCTGCTCGCGGACGCGCCGCGCGGCACCCACCGGGTCGCCCATGTCGTGCAGGCAGTCGAACATCGTCACCAGGTCGAACGGCCCGCCGGCGAACGACTGCGCCGCCGCGACCTCGAAGCCCACGCGGTCGGCGACGCCGGCCTCCGCGGCCCGCTTGCGCGCCAGGTCGACCGACCCCGTGTGGTAGTCGGAGCCGACGAACGTGGAGGCGGGGAACGCCTGCGCCATGAGGACGGTCGACGAGCCGAGACCGCAGCCGACGTCGGCGACCCGCGCGCCCGCAACGAGCCGGTCGACGACGCCGTCGAGCGCGGGGATCCAGCTCGGCACGAGCTCCGCGACGTAGCCGGCGCGGTAGAACGCGTCGGTGCCGACGTGCACGTCCTCGTCGTGCTCGTGCCAGCCGATCCCGGCGCCCGTGCGGAACGCCTCCGCGAGGCGCGGCTCGGCCCGCAGGTAGCCGAGGACGGCGACCGACGCCGCCGGCAGGTCGGGACCCGCCGGGTCGGCGAGGCAGAACGCCTGCTCGGGCGTCAGGTGGAACGCGGTCGTGGCCGGGTCGTACGCGACGTAGCCGCCGGCCGCCTGCCCCCGCAGCCACTCGGTGAGGTAGCGGGCGTGGCAGCCCGTGCGCGCCGCGAGGTCGTCCGGCGTCGCCGGCCCCTGCGCGAGCGCGCGGTACAGGCCGAGGCGGTGGCCGATCGCCACGCCGCCGGCCGCACCCGTGGCGGCGAGGTCGGCGGTGAACCGACCGAGGAACTCCATGACCTTCTGCTGGTCCATGTGGGACGTCTCCTGGATGTCGTCGGGTGTCCCGGCCCGCGTCGCGCCGGCCGGGTCGACCGCCCGTACCGGGGTGGTCGTGCTGCCAGCGTCGAGAGCGGCGCTGGCACGGCGGTGGCACGCGCTGGCACGCGGCTGGCACACGGCTGGCACGGGGACGGCACGCGGCTGGCACAGGCACGGCACGCGGCTGGCGCGGGCGTCGCGCGTCCGTGGCACGTCGCCGACGGGCGGGGTGCGGGCATGCTGTCCCCGGGAGGTGGCGGATGGTCGCGGACGGTGCGCTGCCGGTGGTGCGCGTCGACGTGCTCGGCCCGCTGCGGGTCGAGGTCGACGGCGACGTCGTGGCGGTCCCCGGTGGCAGGCGGCGTGCGGTGCTCGTGCTGCTCGCGCTCGCGGGCGGGCGGACCGTGACCGTCGACGCGCTGGTCGACGCGCTGTGGCCCGACGCCGCTCCCGCGTCCGGCCGGCAGGCGCTGCACTCCCACGTGTCGCGGCTGCGCGGCCACCTCGGTCCGGCGGCGGGTCGGCTCGCGACCCGGCCCGACGGCTACCGCCTCGACGTCGGCGACGAGCACGTGGACGTCGGCCGGGCCCGCGCGCTGCTGCGCACCGCCCACGGCGCCGCGGACCCGGCGGAGGCGTTCGCGCTGCTGCGCACGGCGGAGAGCCTCTGGCGCGGCCCGGTGCTCGCCGACCTGGACGACGTCGCGCCGGTCGCGGCGGCGGCGCGGGAGTGCGCGCGGCTCCGGCAGGAGGTCGTCGACGCCCTGGTCGGCGCGGCGCTCGACTCCGGCCGGGCCGACGAGGTCGTCGGGCTGTCCGCGGCGTCGGCCGCCGACGACCCGCTGCGCGAGACCGCGACCCTGCTGCACGTCCGCGTGCTCGCCGCGACCGGCCGCGCACCCGACGCGCTCCGGCTCGCCCGCGAGTTCCGGCACCGCCTCGCGGAGGAGACGGGCCTCGACCCCACGCCCGCGCTCGGTGCGCTCGAGCGCCAGGTCGCGGGCGGGGCGGGCAGCGCCGCCGTACCGCGCCCGATGGACCCGGCGGGGTCCCGCCTCGTCGGGCGGGCCGCGGAGGTGGACGGGCTGCGGCACGCCCTCGCGCAGGACCGGCTCGTCACCGTGGTCGGACCCGGGGGAGTCGGCAAGACGCGCCTCGCGCTCGCGGCCGCGAGCGGTTCCGACGCCACGGTCCTCCTGCTCGCGGCCGTCACCGACCCCCGGGCCGTCGTGCACGCGCTGGCCGACGCCCTGCACCTGGCGGTCGCGCGCGGCGACGTGCTCGGCGCGTGCGCGGCCCTCGTCGGCGACCGCGACCTGCTGCTCGTCGTCGACAACGCCGAGCACCTGCTCGACGCGGTGCGCGACACCGTCGCGGTGCTGCTCGCGTCGTGCCCGCGGCTCACCGTGCTCGTGACGAGCCGGGAGCCGCTCGGTCTGGCCGCCGAGCGCACCTGGCGCCTCGTGCCGCTCGCCGTCCCCGCCGTCGACGCCGGCGGGCGCGACCTCGCGCAGGTGCCGTCGGTCGCGCTGTTCCTCGACCGGGCCGCGCGCGTCCGGCCCGGCGTCGTGTCGTCGGACGCGGACCTCGCCGTCGTCGCGGACGTCGTGCGCGCGCTCGACGGCATCCCGCTCGCCATCGAGCTCGCCGCGGGCCGGCTGTCGACGTTCGCGCTCGCCGACCTGCGCGACCGGCTCGACCGCGCGCTCGACCTGCTCGGCGACGGCCGTCCGACCGTCGACGCGCGGCACCGCACCCTGCGCCGCACCATCGCGTGGTCCGACGACCTGCTGTCCGCCGACGAGCGACGGCTGCTGCGGCACCTCGCCGTCTTCCCCGACGGGCTCGACCTCGTCGCCGCCGAGCACCTCGCACGAGCCGTCGGCGTCACAGGCGACCCGGGGACGGCGCTGGCGCGGCTGGTCGACGCGTCCGTCGTGCAGGCGGAGCTCGGCGACGGGACGCGCTACCGGCTGCTCGAGACGGTGCGCGCGTACGCGCTCGACGCGCTGGCCGCCGCGGGCGAGCGGGACACCGCCGAGCGGCACCTCGTGGCGTGGGCGACCGGCCTCGCGGCCCACCTCGCCGCCGCGATGGCGTCGGAGCACGAGCCGGAGGCCGACGCGACGCTGCGCCGCGAGCTGCGCAACCTGCGGGCGGCGTTCCGGCTCGCGCGGACGTCGGGTGACGTCGACGCCGCCGCCGCGGTCGTCGTCCCGCTGTTCGAGGCGATCGGCTACCGGGACCTGGTCGAGCTGCGCGGGTGGGCCCTGGAGCTCGCGGACGACCCGGCGCTCGGGGTGTCGCCGTGGGCCGCGGGCGTCCTGGGCGCGGCGGCCGAGGCCGCGTACCACGGCGGCGACCTGGCCCGGGCGGACGACCTCGCGCGCGGCGGCCTCGCGGTCGCGCGCGACGCCGAGGACGCGTGGTCGTGCCTGCTGCCCCTCGCCGTCGTCGAGCTCGCCCGCGGCGCGTTCGCGGACTCCGCGGGCCACGCACTCGCCGCCGCGGACCTGCTGCCGGTGCCCCGCGAGAGCCTCGGCATCGCCGCCGTCGCCACCGCCTACGCCGGGGACCTGCCCGCCGCGCGCGGCCTGCTCGACCGCGGCCGGGCCGCCGCCGTGTCGCCGACGATGCGCGCGTGGCACGCCTACGTCGCCGGGGAGATCGACCACCTGGCCGGCGCGGTGGGCGACGCGGAGGAGCACTACGTCGAGGCGGTGCGGCTCTCGCGGACCTCCGGCGCGACGTTCGTCGTCGGCGTCGCGACCGTCGGACTGCTCACGGTCCTGACCGACGCGGGGCGCGTGCGCGAGGCCCTCACGGGCTACCGCGACGTCGTCGACGACTTCGCGCGGACGGGCAACTGGACCCACCTGTGGGCGACGCTGCGCAACCTCGCGGACCTGCTCGACGCCCTGGGCGACCACGCCACCGCGGACCTCGTGCACGGCGCTGCCGACGCCGCGCCCGACGCCCCCGCGGACGACCGCCGTCCCCGCACCCCGGCCGCGGCCGGACCGCACGCGGTCGACCGTGCCGACCTGCTCGCCACCGTCCGGGCGGCGGTGGACCGCGCGCTCGCGGCCCGCACCGTCACGGGCCGCTGACTGCCGCACCCACCGAGCGCGGTCTCGGCGCCGTCGCGCCGGCGGCCCGTCAGGAGAGCGTGGCGACGACCGCCTGGATCCGGCGCTCGCGCGTCGCCGGCTGCTTCGCCTCCACGACGCTGCGCACGTGCTCCTTGCGGTGCGACGGCGCGAGCCCGTCGAACGCGGCCCGCGCACCGGCGGCGTCGAGCGCCGCCGCGAGGTCCTCGGGCACCTCGACCGTGCGCGGCTGGTCGTCGAGCACCAGCGTCACCTCGTGCTCCTCGTCGCCCGCCACGCCCGCCGCCGCGCGGACCGCGGCCGACACCGGCACCAGGTAGCGGCCACCCATCGGGGCGACCGTCGACCGGTAGGTGTACCCGTTGAGCGTGACGACCACCGGCGGGCGCCGGCCCCCGCCGAGGCCGAGCACGACGTCCTCCGCGACGTCGATCCCGACGTTGTTCGGTCCGGACCGGATCAGGACCGTGCGGAAGGTCGCCATGGCGCCACCCTGCCACGCGGTGACCCGACGGGAGCCGGATCCGGTCCGCCGGCGACCAGGGCGCGCTAGTCTCCACGCCGTGAACGTGCTGGTGACAGGGGGGGCCGGGTACATCGGCGCGCACGTCGTGCGCCTGCTGCGGCGGGCCGGGCGCGAGGTGCTCGTCGCCGACGACCTCAGCACCGGCTCCGCCGACCGCGTGGCAGGGACGCCGCTCGTGCGGGTGGACCTCGCGGAGGCGTCGAGCGTCGAGCCGCTCGCGGCGGCGTGCCGACGGCACGGCGTCACCGCGGTCGTCCACCTCGCGGCGCGCAAGCGGGTCGACGAGTCGGTCGCCCGTCCCGTCTGGTACGCGCGGCAGAACGTCGGCGGCCTCGTGCACGTGCTGCGGGCGGTGCGCGCGGCACGCGTCGGCACCGTCGTCTTCTCCTCGTCCGCGGCCGTGTACGGCTGCCCCGACGGGTCGCCCGTCGGCGAGGACGACGCGCTGCGTCCCCTGAGCCCGTACGGCTGGACGAAGCAGGCAGGCGAGCAGCTCGTGCGGGACGTCGCGAGGTCGGGCGCCGTGCGCGCGGTCGCGCTGCGCTACTTCAACGTCGCGGGCGCGGCCTCCGCCGACCTCGGCGACGCGGGAGAGCACAACCTCGTGACGCGCGCGCTCGCGGGCCTGGCCCGTGGCGAGCGTCCCCAGGTGTTCGGCACCGACTACCCGACCCCGGACGGCAGCTGCGTGCGCGACTACGTGCACGTCGAGGACCTCGCCGAGGCGCACGTGGCGGCCCTCGACGGGCTGGAGTCCGGCGCGCCGCTGCGGGACGCGTACAACGTCGGCACCGGCCGCGGGTCGTCGGTCCTCGAGATGCTCGCGCACCTCGGCGAGGCGACCGGGCTCGACGCGTCCCCCGTCGCCGCGCCACGGCGGCAGGGCGACCCGGCGAGCGTCGTCGCGTCCGTCGACCGCATCCGCGACGACCTCGGCTGGGCCGCGACCCGGAGCGCCGAGGAGATCGTCGCCAGCGCCTGGGAGGCCTGGTCGGCCGCCCACCGGAGCGCGACGCCACCCCCGGCGTCCGCCCGACGAGCCTAGGCTCGCACGGCCGTCGCGTCCTCGACCGAGCTCGGGGCCCCGAAGCGGGCCACGACGACGGCGCCCGTCAGGACGAGCGCGAACGCGGCCACGGACGCCGGGCCGGTGCCGGCGGCGGGCCGGTCGCCCGCGAGGGCGATGCCCAGGGCTGCGCCGACGACCGTCTCGACGCCGACCATCAGCGCGGTCACCGGGACGACTGCCGCGCGGCGCAGCGCGAGCGCCGACACCACGAGCGCGAGGCCGCCGCACACCGCGGCGCACCAGGCCACCGGGTCCGTCAGCACCGTGGCGAGGCCGTCCACCTGGACGGTGTGCGCGCCGAGCGCGAGGACGCCGAACGCCGCGCCCGACAGGGCTGCGAGCACGAGCCCGCTCCGCGGCGTCGGCTCCCCGAGGCCGACCGTGGCCGCGAGCGCGCCGATCGCCAGCGTCGCGACGACGACGACGACCCGGGCGCCCGTCGAGAGCGTCGCGACGGTCTGCGGCGCCACCGTGAGCGCCAGCACGACGAGCCCTGCGCCCAGCCCCGCGAGCCCGAGCCAGTCGCGGCCGCGGAGCCGTGCGCCGAGCACGACGGCCGACAGCACGGCCGCGACGGCGACGCTCGACGCGCGGCCCGCCTGGACGGCGAACAGGGGCAGCGTGCGCAGCGCGACGAACGACAGCGCGAACCCGACCGCCACGAGGACGAGGGCCGCGACGTAGAGCGGGCTCCTGGCCAGACCTGCCACGAGGGTCAGGTCGAGGTGGTCTCCGTCCGGGACCCGTCGTGCGGCGACGGCCTGGAGGACGACGGCGGTGCCGGAGCACACGGCCGCCGCCGCGACGCAGGCCAGGGCGAGTCCCTCCACGAAACCTCCTCGTGCCGACCTGCGGGTTCGCGGCGTCGGTGCACCGGGGAAACCCTATGCTCCTCGCGGACGTGCAGGACGTGCGGGACGAGCTCAGGGGGAACGGGTGCGCGGGGTCGACACCCAGGTCGGGGCAGGCACGGGACCACGGGTCGCCCGTGACACGGGCCGCCTGCCGTGGCTCGCGGTCGCCGGCGCCTTCGTGGCCGTCGCGGTGCTCCTGTCGTTCCTGCTGGCGCGGACCTCCCGGCGGCTGCCGGTCTGGTTCCTCCAAGGCCCGACGTGGCTCGACGGCTGGTTCCAGGGCGACGCCGGCTGGTACCACCAGATCGCGACCGACGGGTACTCCTACGAGCCGGGCGCCCAGTCGTCCATCGCGTTCTTCCCGGTGTACCCGCTCGGGGTGCGGGCCCTCGGGGGCGTCCTGGGCGACTTCCAGGTCGCCGGGTCGCTGCTCGGCGTGCTCGCGGGCCTCGCGTCCGTCCTGCTGTTCGCCCGGTGGGTGTGGTCCCGCCTCCCGCGCACGAGCGCCCTCCTCGCGATCGCCGTCGTGCTGCTCTACCCGTACTCGTTCTTCCTCTACGGCGCGATGTACGCCGACTCCCTGTTCCTGCTGTGCGCGATCGGCGCGTTCCTGCTGCTCGAGCGGCGGTGGTACCTCGCCGCCGGCCTGGTCGGGGCGCTCGCGACCGCGGGGCGGCCCGTCGGGACGGCCGTCGTCGTCGGCCTGGTGGTGCGCACGCTCGAGCTGCTCGCGCAGGACCGGCGCGCGCGCGTCGACCCGGACGCGCCCGCGTCGCCGACCGGGTGGCGCGACGTCGTCGCCGCCGTCCGTGACGTCCGGGTCCGGCACGTCGGCGTCCTCGCCTCCGTGCTCGGCCTCGTCGCGTGGTGCGTGTACCTCGGCGTGGCGTTCGGGAACCCGCTGGCGTGGATCGAGGTCGAGTCCGCACCGGGGTGGGACCAGGGCGTCGGCCCCCGGACGTGGTTCAAGATCGTCTACCTGGGGACGCTGCTGACCGGGGACCGCGGTGTCGCGGCCCTGCTGACCCTGCAGGCGCTCGCGTGCCTGTGCGCGGTCCTCCTCCTGCGCCGCGTGTGGCGCCGCTTCGGGTGGGGCTACGCCGCGTTCGCCGCGGTCGTGCTGCTCATCCCGCTGGTGGGTACCAAGGACTTCATGGGCACGGGACGCTACGTCCTGGTGGCCTTCCCGGTGATGGCGGCGGCGGGGGACTTCCTCGCGGGTGTGCGGCACCGGTGGATCAGGGTCGCGGTGCTCGTCGTGTGCGCCGCGCTGCTCCTGGTCCTGACCTGTCTCTTCGGCCGAACGGTTCCAGTCTCATGACGTCGCACGTCCCCGAGGTGTTCGAGAAGCTCTCGATCTTCTTCCCGATGTGGAACGAGGAGGAGTACATCGAGCGCGCCGTCGGCGCCGCGCGCACCGTGTGCCTCGACCTCGTGCGGATCGGCCAGGTCCTCGACTACGAGATCATCGTCGTCGACGACGCGTCGACGGACGCGACCCCGCAGCTCGCCGACGCGCTCGCCGCCGAGGACCCGCACGTGCGCGTCGTGCACCACCCGCACAACCGCAAGCTCGGCGGCTCGATGAAGAGCGGGTTCGCGGCCGCCACCGGCGACGTCGTCCTCTACACCGACGCCGACCTGCCGTTCGAGATGGCCGAGCTGGTCCGGGCGCTGCGCGTGCTCGACACCTACGAGGCCGACGTCATCAGCGCGTACCGCCTCGACCGCACGGGCGAGGGGCCGCGGCGGGCCGTCTACTCGTTCCTCTACAACTGGCTCGTGCAGCTCATGTTCGGGACCCGGCTGCGTGACATCAACTTCGCGTTCAAGGTGTGCCGGCGCCGCGTGCTCGACCACGTGGGGCTCAAGAGCGAGGGCTCGTTCGTCGACGCCGAGCTCGTGATCCGCGCGCAGCGGTCGGGCTTCCAGATCCTGCAGATCGGCGTCGACTACTTCCCCCGCAGCCGCGGCGTCTCGACGCTGTCGTCGTTCGGTGTCATCCGGGCGATGCTCGGCGAGATGGTGCGGCTGCGCGGCGAGCTCAAGCGGGTCGCCCCCGTGGTCGGCGCCGGGCACCGTCCGTGAGCCGGCTGCTGGTCGTCACCGCCGACGACCTCGGGCTCACCGTCGGCGTGAACGCCGCGGTCCGGCGCGGCTACGAGCAGGGCGTCGTCACCGCGACGTCGCTGCTCGCCGTGGGCCGTGCGTTCGACGACGCCGCCGCGATGCTCCGCGACCTGCCGGGCCTCGAGCTCGGCGCGCACCTCGCGCTCGTCGGGGAGGACCCGCCGCTGCTGTCCCCGCGGGAGATCCCGACGCTCGTCGACGCGCGCGGTGCCTTCCCGCTGAGCTACCGCACGGTCGTGCGGCGCGGTCTGGCCGGCCGGATCGACCCCGACGACGTGCGCCGCGAGCTGCGCGCGCAGCTCGAGCGGGTGCAGGGCGTCGGGGTGCCGGTCACGCACGTCGACACCCACCAGCACACCCACCTGTGGCCGACGGTCGGCACCGTCGTCGCGGAGCTCGCCGTCGCGGCGGGCGTCCCGGCGGTGCGCGTGCCCCGCAGCGCGTCCCGCGGCCCGGTCGGTGTCGGCGTGCGGCTCCTGGGGCGCCGGCTCGACGGCACCGTCCGCCGCGCCGGCCTGCGGTCGCCGCAGGACTACGCGGGACTCGACGAGGCCGGTCGCCTGGACGCCGCCAGGTTCGGGCGCGCCCTCGCGGACGCCGCCCGACGAGGTGCCGCGTCGCTCGAGATCAACTGCCACCCCGCCGTGGAGCCGGACCCGGACCTGCACCGCTTCACCTGGGACTACCGGTGGGCGGACGAGCTCGCGATGCTCGTCGACCCGTCGGTGCGCGCCGCGGTCGACGCCGCCGGCTACACCCTCGGCGGCTTCACCGCGCTGGGCGCGCACCCCGCCTCCGGGAGTGCCGCGTGACCGCCCGAGCACGCCGCCGCCCCGACGCCGCCGGCAGGCGCGCGCTGCGGCTCTACCGTCCTACGCCGCTCGCGGTCCGCGCGCACGTGGCGATCCGCTGGTTCAGCGCCCCGTTCCCGCCGATCGCCGCCGCACTGCCCCGCGCGGGCCAGGTGCTGGAGATCGGCTGCGGCCACGGCCTGTTCAGCGCCTACGCCGCCCTCGCCGAGCCCGGCCGCGACGTCCTCGGGGTCGACATCGACGGCGACAAGATCGCTGCCGTCCACGACGCCGTGCAGGGCGTCGAACGCCTCGAGCTCCGCGTCGCACCCGACGGCGCCGTGCCCGCCGGGCCGTGGGACGCCGTCGTCTTCGTCGACGTGCTCTACCTGCTCGGCGCCGACGACCAGCGCCGCCTGCTCGCCGAGGCCGTCCGGTCCCTCGCGCCCGGCGGCAGCGTGGTCGTCAAGGAGATGGGCACGCAGCCGCGCTGGAAGGTCCGCTGGAACACCTTCCAGGAGACCCTGTCCGTCAAGGTCCTGCGGATCACCGAGGGGTCGGAGTTCGACTTCGTCGACCCGCAGACCATGGCGGGCTGGCTCCGCGACCTGGGCCTGACGGTCGAGCTGCGCCGGCTCGACGCCGGCCGCGTGCACCCGCACCACCTGCTCGTCGCGCGGCGGGAGGTCGCCGCAGCTCAGGACGCCACCGGGTAGGACGCGCCGTCACGCGCGACGACGTCCCGTGGTGCGCCCGGTCCGCGCCGGCCGGGGGCCCGGTCAGCCGTGCAGGGCGTACGCCACGCCGTCCGCGGCCGAGAGCCCGGCGCCGCGGTCGAGCGCCGCGTCGAGCACGTCGGGATGCAGCACGGCCCGCACCCCCGCCAGCGTCTCCTCGTGCTGCTCGCGCTCGTCGGGGGGCCACGCGCCGCCCGCGCGCTCGAGCATCGCGGCCGCGAACCCCAGCAGGGTCGCCGCCCGCTCGGTGCGGCCCGACGCAGCCGTGGCTGCGGCAAGGCCGTTGACGACCCAGGCGACCGGCATCTCGTCCCCCCGCACGGCGACGACCTGCAGCGCCAGCCGGCTGAGCTCCTCGGCCCGTTCGAGGTGGCCAAGGCGGCGCTCGACCATGCTGAGGTTCGCCGACTCCACCCACACGATCGACGGGTCGCCCGACGAGCGACCCGTCGCCAGCCGTGCCGACATCACCTCGCGCGCGCCCTCGAGGTCGCCGGACATCTGCAGCGCCACGCCGAGCACGTGCAGGCTGCTGGACCGCCCCGGGTCGCCGTCGTCGAGGTCCTCGGTCACGACCAGGGCCCGCCGCAGCAGCCGCACGGCCTCCGCGACGTCCGTGCTCAGCGCCACCCGGGCCGAGCCGGCGAGGACGAGACCCTGGAGCGAGCCGTCGCCGAGCGCCTCCGCGGCGGCCAGGGCCTCGGTGAACCGGGCCTGCGCCACGTCGTACCGACCCGCCCAGAAGACGAGGTAGCCGTGGTCGTAGAGCGCCCGGGCGCGCCCCGCGTCGACGCCGGAGGTCGTCCCGAGCGCACGGTCGAACCACGCGTCGCCGTCGTCGATCCGCGCGGTCGAGATCCAGAACGGCACCAGCGCCGACGCCAGGCGGAAGCCCGCCGCCGGCTGCCCCGCCTCGAGCTGCCGGTCGAGCGCCTCCCGCACCTGCGGGTAGCGCGCCTCGACCTCGCGGAACGCGGCGGGCTCCTGCCGTCGCGCGCGCGCTCCCGCGTCCTCGGCGACCTCGAGCAGGGCGACGGCGTCCACGGCGTCCACGGTCGGAGCGTAGGAGCCACGTGCCGCCGACGCCATCGCGCACCGGAGCCGAGCCGGACCGAACCCGCAGGACAGGAAGAAGAAGAGCGGACGACGGGAATCGAACCCGCGTAGCCAGTTTGGAAGACTGGGGCTCTACCATTGAGCTACGTCCGCACAGGTCCGGCAGGCCGGACCGCGGCACCCAGGGTACCGGGTGCACGGGAGCGGATCGTGCACCCGCTGCGGCCCCCGGGCCCGCCGCGGGTGTGCGCACGGGATGTGGCGCAGGTTGGTAGCGCGTCCGCTTTGGGAGCGGAAGGTCGTGGGTTCGAATCCCGCCATCCCGACCGACCGGCCGGCCGGCCGCGCTAGCGTCGACGGATGGGCTTCGACGCCGGTGCTGCCGCCTACGACCGGTTCATGGGGCGCTTCTCCGGGCCGCTGGCGGACCTCTTCGTCGACGCGCTCGGCGTGCGGCCGACGGACCGGGTCCTCGACGTCGGCAGCGGTCCCGGCGCGCTGACGGCCCGCCTCGTCGGCCGCGTCGGCGCGGACCGGGTCGCGGCCGTGGACCCGACGCCGGCCTTCGTCGCCGCGGTGGCGGACCGCTGCCCGGGCGTGGACGTGCGCCGGGGGGTCGCCGAGGACCTCCCGTTCGGCGACGCCGGGTTCGACGTCGTCGCCGCGCAGCTCGTCGTCCACTTCATGACCGACCCGGTGGCGGGCGTGCGGGAGATGCGACGCGTGACGCGGCCGGGCGGGACGGTCGGCGCCTGCGTCTGGGACCACCGTGACCGCGGCCCGCTGACGACGTTCTGGCGTGCGGCGCGTGCGCTGTCGCCGGGGCTCGCGGGTGAGGACCGACTGGCGGGCGTCCGCCGCGGGCACCTCGCGGCGCTGTTCGCGGCAGCGGGGGTGGAGTGCGTCGAGGACGGTGAGCTGACCGTCTCGTTGGCCTTCGCGTCGTTCGACGACTGGTGGGAGCCGTTCACGCTCGGTGTCGGTCCGGCGGGGGAGCACGTCGCCGGGCTGGGCGCGGGCGGACGGGAGGAGCTCCGGGCCCGGTGCGCGGCCGCGCTCGGGGAGCCGCCGTTCGACGTCGCCGCGACGGCGTGGTGCGTGCGCGGTCGCGCCTGACGCCCCCCGGGCCCGACCTGCGTCACGGGTCCGCTGTCGGCCTCGCACGTCGCCCGATCCGGTCACGTGTCCGGTTCGTGGGTATCTGGGCGCGGACCGGGTGCCCCTGAGTTCTCAGGCCGGACCTCCCGGCACCTGACGCACCCCGGAGCACCGACCATGAGCAGGATCCTGTTCGCCCTGACCCCCATCACCGGCCACGTGCGGCCCGCGCTGCCCCTCGTGCGGGCGCTGGCCGACGCCGGGCACGACGTCGTCGTCTACACCGGGACGAAGTTCGCGCCGGCCGTCGCCGCGGCGGGCGCGACGGTCGCCCCGGTGGTCCACGGCCGCGACCTGGACGACGCGACGCTCGACGACTGGGCACGCGAGCACGGTGCCCCCGAGCCGGGTGTGAAGCGGCTGCAGTGGGACGTGACGCAGCACTTCCTCGGGCCGGTCCCGGGGTACCTGCAGGACCTCGAGGCGGTCGTCGCGCAGGGGCGGCCCGACGTGGTCGTCCTGGACACGACGTCCGTCGCGGGCGCCCTGCTGGCGCGCCGGCACGACCTGCCGTCGGTGCAGGTCACGGTGACGCCGCTGCCGGTGTCCAGCCGGGACACGGCGCCGTTCGGCACGGGCCTGCAGCCGCCGCGCACCGGGCTGCAGGCGCTGCGGTACCGGGTCCTCGACGCCGTCATCAAGCGCGTGGTGTTCCGGGACGCGCAGCGCGCCGCGCTGCGGCTGGTCGACGAGGTGGGCGTGCCGCGGCCCGACGGCTTCTTCATGGACTGGATGCCGACGTTCGCGACGCGCGTGCTGCACCTGTCTGTGCCGTCGATGGAGTACCCGCGCAGCGACCTGCCGGGCAACGTCGAGGTCGTCGGGGCGGTCCTGCCGCACGGCGTCGACCTGTTCGAGCCGCCGGCGTGGTGGGGCGACGTGGTCGCGGCCCGCGCGGCGGGTCGCCCCGTGGTGCTCGTCACGCAGGGCACGGTCGCGACGGACCCCGAGCGGCTGCTGTTCCCGGCGATCGAGGCGCTGTCCGACGGCGAGGCGCTCGTCGTCGTCACGACGGGCACGGCCGAGCCCCAGGACGTCCTGCCGCACCCGGCGGACCACGTGCGCGCGGCGCGGTTCGTGCCGTTCGAGCACCTGCTGCCGATGGTCGACGTCATGGTGACGAACGGCGGGTTCGGCGGCGTGCAGCAGGCCCTCGCGGCAGGCGTGCCGCTCGTCGTCGCGGGGCGCACGGAGGACAAGGCGGAGGTCGGGGCACGCGTCGCGTGGTCGGGCGTCGGCGTGGCGCTGGAGACGGACCCGACGACCGACGCGACGACGAGCCGGGCCGTCGCCGACGGCGTGCGCCGGGTGCTCGACAACCCCTCGTTCGCGCGCCGCGCGCGCGAGGTGGCGCAGGAGTACGCCGGGTACGACGCGGTGGCCCGGGTCGTCGAGGTCGTGGAGGAGCTCGCCGGGACGACGGCCGGCAGCGAGGCCGTCGCCGCCTGACCGGTACGGGGGAGGGAAGCCCGCCCGGGCGCCGGTCGTGCCCGGGCGGCTTTGGCGGTCGCCAGTCGTGGTGGCGTACCATCGAGGGTCGCCTGCGCACGCCGAGACCGGCCGCGCAGCCCCCACCGTCCGGCGCCGCACTCGCCGGTACCCACCCGATCAGTTGGAGACCATCGAAGTGAAGAGCGCCGTCGAGACCCTGGACCCGACCAAGGTCAAGCTGACCGTCGAGGTGACCTACGACGAGCTCAAGCCGAGCATCGACCACGCGTACCAGCACATCGCCGAGCAGGTGAACGTGCCGGGCTTCCGCAAGGGCAAGGTGCCCCCGCGCATCATCGACCAGCGCGTCGGCCGTCCCGCGGTCATCGAGCACGCCGTCAACGAGGGCCTGTCCGGCTTCTACGCCGAGGCCGTCCGCGAGAACAAGCTGCGCCCGCTCGGCCAGCCCGAGGTCGAGGTCACCAAGGTCCCCGGCCTGGTCGCGGGCGAGGACGCCGGCGAGCTGCACTTCACGGCCGAGGTCGAGGTCCGCCCCGAGATCACCGTCCCCGCGCTGGACGGCCTGACCGTCACGGTCGACGACGTCGAGGTCGCCGACGAGGACGTGCAGGGCCGACTGGACGCGCTGCGCGAGCGCTTCGGCACGCTGGTCGGCGTCGACCGCCCGGCCGCCGAGGGCGACTTCGTGGTCCTGGACCTCACGGCGTCGATCGACGGCGAGGAGGTCGACACCGTCTCCGGCGTCTCCTACCAGATCGGCTCGGGCAACATGCTCGAGGGCCTCGACGAGGCGCTCACGGGCCTGTCGGCCGGCGAGTCCACGACGTTCGAGACGGCGCTGGCCGGCGGCGAGCGTGCGGGCGAGCAGGCGCAGGTGTCGGTCACCGCGACGACGGTCAAGGAGCGCCAGCTCCCTGACGCCGACGACGACTTCGCGCAGCTCGCGTCCGAGTTCGACACGCTCGAGGAGCTGACGGCGGACCTGCGCGAGCAGGCCGGCCGCATCAAGGCGTCGAACCAGGCCGTGCGGGCCCGCGACCTGCTGCTCGAGCAGCTGCTCGAGGGCACCGAGATCCCCGTCCCGCAGGGTGTCGTCGACGCCGAGGTGCACCGCCACCTCGAGGGCGAGGGCCGCCTGGAGGACGACGAGCACCGTGCCGAGGTCGGCGAGCAGGCCACCACGGCGCTGCGCAACCAGATCCTGCTCGACACGCTCGCCGAGCAGCTCGAGATCAAGATCAGCCAGCAGGAGCTGCTCGACTACCTGGTGAGCGCGTCGCGCCAGTACGGCATGGACCCGAACACGTTCATCCAGACCGTCGACCAGCAGGGCCAGATCCCCGCGATGGTGGCCGAGGTCGCGCGCTCGAAGGCCCTGGCCGTCGCGCTGCGCCGCGTCAACGTCACCGACGGTGCCGGTGCGGCCGTCGACCTGTCCGAGTACATCGGCTCGGACGAGGACGACGCCGCCGCCGAGGCCATCGAGCAGGCCGCGACGGACGCCGCGACGGACATCTCGGCCGTCGCCGACGCGCCCGTCGAGGTCGAGGACGCCAAGGCCTGACCCCGGCCCCTCAGCACGTCGCAGGGCCCCGTACCGCTCGTCGGTGCGGGGCCCTCGTCGTCGGTCGGTGCGCCGTCAGCGAAACCCCCGGCCGCGACGACATGAGGGGGCAGCGCTGCGCGTTAGGGTCGCTGCAGCGCACGGCCGGACACCTCGTCCGTCGGCAGACGTCGAGGGCCCACCCGGACCGTGCCGCACGACCAGCAGGACCGTGCGTCCCAGGACGCGACCGCCAGACGAAGGAGCCTTCGTGAACGTGCAGGTGCCGGCGATGGCCCGGGCAGACTCCCCGGGTCTCGGCCTCAACGACCACATCTACAACCGACTGCTCCGCGAGCGCATCATCTGGCTGGGCTCCGAGGTGCGCGACGAGAACGCGAACGCCATCTGCGCGCAGATGATGCTCCTGGCCGCCGAGGACCCGGACAAGGACATCTGGCTGTACATCAACTCGCCGGGTGGCTCGATCACCGCGGGCATGGCGATCTACGACACCATGCAGTACATCCAGCCCGACGTCGCGACGATCGCGATGGGCATGGCCGCGTCGATGGGGCAGTTCCTGCTCTCCTCGGGCGCCAAGGGCAAGCGCTACGCGACCCCGCACGCCCGCGTCATGATGCACCAGCCCTCGGGCGGCATCGGCGGCACGGCGACCGACGTCCGCATCAACGCGCAGCTGATCCTCCACATGAAGACGGTGCTCGCCGAGCTGACGGCGGAGCAGACCGGCAAGAGCGTGGAGCAGATCAACTCCGACGCGGACCGCGACCGCTGGTTCACCGCACCCGAGGCCCTCGAGTACGGCTTCATCGACCACGTCGTCGAGACGGCCGGGTCCGTCGCGGGCGGCGGCGGCACCGCCTGAGCGGCGCCCGGCCCACCGACGACCCTTCCGCGACCCTGAGGAGACACTCGTGAGCTTCGAGTCCCAGTTCATCGCCCGTGCGGGCCGGCTCGCCGGTCCGGGCGGGCTCGCACCCCAGAGCCCGGGCGGCCGGTACGTGCTGCCCCAGTTCGAGGAGCGCACGGCCTACGGCTTCAAGCGTCAGGACCCGTACACCAAGCTGTTCGAGGACCGGATCATCTTCCTCGGCGTGCAGGTCGACGACGCGTCCGCGGACGACGTCATGGCCCAGCTGCTCGTGCTGGAGAGCACGGACCCGGACCGTGACATCACGCTCTACATCAACTCGCCCGGCGGCTCGTTCACGGCCCTGACGGCGATCTACGACACGATGCAGTACATCAAGCCGCAGCTCGTCACGGTCTGCCTCGGGCAGGCGGCGTCGGCGGCGGCGGTGCTGCTCGCGGCGGGCTCGCCGGGCAAGCGCCTGGCGCTGCCGAACGCGCGCGTGCTGATCCACCAGCCCGCGATGGAGGGCGGCGGCTACGCGCAGGCGTCCGACATCGAGATCCACGCGAACGAGCTCATCCGCATGCGGGAGTGGCTCGAGGCGACGCTCGCGCACCACACGGGCCGCGACCTGGACCTGGTCCGCAAGGACATCGAGCGGGACAAGATCCTCACGGCGCAGCAGGCGCAGGAGTACGGGATCGTCGACCAGGTGCTCGCGAGCCGCAAGGGCGTGCAGCCGACGGTCGTCCAGCCGACGGCCTGAGCCGGCAGCACGAGCGCTGGGGCGCCGCCGGGCCGACACGGTCCGGCGGCGCCCGCGCAGGCGGGACCCACGTCCTCCGTTCCGGACATACCGGACGGCCGACCGGGGGACACGCCGGACGCCACGGCGAGGTTCGGCTGACATCGGGGCCGCCGTGGTGTGCAATGGGGGGACGTCACCCCCGAGGGGGTTGACGGGGACGACGCACCGCCCACCGGGCGGAGGGCGGACACCGAGGAAGGGGACACGCGTGGCTCGTATCGGGGACGGGGCCGATCTCCTCAAGTGCTCGTTCTGCGGGAAGTCCCAGAAGCAGGTCAAGAAGCTCATCGCGGGCCCCGGCGTCTACATCTGCGACGAGTGCATCGAGCTGTGCAACGAGATCATCGAGGAGGAGCTCGCCGAGGCCACCGAGGTCGGCATGGTCGAGCTGCCGAAGCCGAAGGAGATCTTCGACTTCCTCGAGCAGTACATCATCGGGCAGGAGTCCGCGAAGCGGGCGCTGTCGGTGTCGGTGTACAACCACTACAAGCGTGTCCAGGCCGGTGAGATCGGGCGCTCGTCCGACGACCACGTCGAGATCGCGAAGTCGAACATCCTGCTCGTCGGCCCGACCGGCACCGGCAAGACGTACCTCGCGCAGACGCTGGCCCGCATGCTCAACGTCCCCTTCGCGATCGCGGACGCGACGGCCCTCACCGAGGCGGGCTACGTCGGCGAGGACGTCGAGAACATCCTCCTCAAGCTCATCCAGGCCGCCGACTACGACGTCAAGAAGGCCGAGCAGGGGATCATCTACATCGACGAGATCGACAAGATCGCCCGCAAGAGCGAGAACCCGTCGATCACGCGTGACGTCTCCGGCGAGGGCGTGCAGCAGGCGCTGCTGAAGATCATCGAGGGCACGACCGCGTCGGTGCCCCCGCAGGGCGGTCGCAAGCACCCCCACCAGGAGTTCATCCAGATCGACACGACGAACGTCCTGTTCATCGTGGCCGGCGCGTTCTCCGGGCTGGACGACATCATCGCGGCGCGCGCCCGCAAGCGCGTCGTCGGGTTCGGTGCCCCGCTGCTCGAGGCGCACGACGAGGGCGACCTGTTCTCCGAGGTGCGCCCCGAGGACCTGCAGAAGTACGGCCTGATCCCCGAGTTCATCGGGCGTCTGCCCGTCGTGGCCGCCGTGTCGCGGCTCGACCAGAGCGCGCTGGTCCGGATCCTGTCCGAGCCGCGCAACGCGCTCGTCAAGCAGTACCAGCGGATGTTCCAGATCGACGGCGTCGAGCTCGAGTTCGAGGACGAGGCCGTCGCCGCGATCGCCGACCAGGCCCTGCTGCGCGGCACCGGCGCGCGCGGTCTGCGGGCGATCATGGAGGAGGTCCTCCAGCAGGTCATGTTCGAGGTGCCGAGCCGCGACGACGTCGCCCGCGTCGTCATCACGCGCGAGGTCGTGCTGGAGAACGTCAACCCGACGCTGGTGCCGCGCGAGAGCGAGACGCCGCGCGACAAGCGCACGCCGCGCGAGAAGAGCGCCTGAGCACCTGCTCGACCGGTCCGGCCCCTGCCCGCTGCCGCGGGTGGGGGCCGTTCAGCGTCCGGCGACGCCTGCGTCGACCGGAGCGCCGACCCCGGCGGTCCCGGCTCGTGCGGTGCGACCTGCGCGGCGGCGACCGGCGGCCTTGACGGCCTCGGTGAGGAGCAGGACGACGACGGCCGCGGCGGCGGACAGCGCCCAGTCCTGCGGGCCGATCGGCGCGGAGCCGAACCAGTCGTGCATGAACGGCGCGTACGTGAACACGAGCTGCAGCGCCAGCAGCACGCCGACCGCGAGCCACACGACGCGGTTCCCCTGCAGCACGCGGGGCGTGAGGCTCGACCGGTGCAGGAACCGGCAGCAGAACAGGAACGCGACCTGCCCGAGCACGAGGGTCGCCACCGCTCCGGTCTGCGCGACGCCGTCCGAGGCTCCGAGGCCCTTCTCCGCGAGGTAGACGCCCAGCGTCGCGCCGCCGATGAACAGCGACGCCGCGACGACCAGCACGAGTGAGCGGCCCGACAGGACCGACTCGGACGGTGAGCGCGGCGGGCGGTCCATGATCCCGGTCTCGGCGGGCTCGTAGGCGAGGGCCAGCGAGAGGGTGACGGCGGTGACGAGGTTTACCCACAGGATCTGCACGGGCGACAGCGGCAGGGCCAGCCCGAACAGCACCGCGACGAGGATGACGAGCGACTGGGCGCCGTTCGTCGGGAGCAGGAAGACGACGGACTTGCGGATGTTGTCGTAGATCCGCCGCCCTTCCTCGACGGCCCGCTCGATGGTCGCGAAGTTGTCGTCGGCGAGGACGATCTCGGCGGCCTCCTTGGTCGCCTCGGTGCCCTTGATCCCCATGGCGATGCCGACGTCGGCGCGGGTGAGGGCGGGCGCGTCGTTGACGCCGTCGCCGGTCATGGCGACGACCTCGCGGTGCGACTGCAGGGCCCGCACGATGCGGATCTTGTGCTCGGGGCTGGTGCGCGCGTACACGTCGACGTCCTCGACGCGTGTGCGCAGCTCCTCCTGGCTCATCGCCTCCAGCTCGGCGCCCGTGAGCGCGTCGACCGTCTCGCCGGGACGGACGATGCCGAGCTCGCGCGCGATGGCGACCGCGGTGCCGACGTGGTCGCCCGTGATCATCTTCACGGCGATGCCCGCACGGTGGCACTCGGCGATGGCGGCGACGGCCTCCGGGCGGGGCGGGTCGACGATGCCGACGACGCCGAGCAGGACGAGCCCGGTCGCGACGTCGTCGAGGTCGAGCGTCGTGGTCGTCGCGTCGGCGGGCCGGTACGCGGCCGCGAGCACCCGCAGGCCCTGCGCGCCGAGCTCGTCGACCGCGGCCTCCCACCGGGCGGCGTCGAGGGGGACCGGGGTGCCGTCGGGACCGCGCTGCGCGGTCGCCCGGTCGAGCAGGCGGTCGGGAGCGCCCAGCACGTGCACGCGGACCTCGCCGTCGGGCAGGCGGTCGAGGGTCGCGGAGAACTTGTTCGCCGACTCGAACGGCACAGTCGCGAGGCGGGTCGCGGTGCTGACGTCCGCGCCCGCCTTGAGCGCGAGCGTCGTCAGCGCCCCCTCCGTCGGCTGCCCGACGACCCGCCAGTGGCCGGCGTCGTCCGGGACCACCCGCGCGTCGTTGCACAGCGCCGCGGCCCGGACGAGGGCGCGCAGGTCGCCGTGCGCGTCGAGGGACGCCGCGATGCCGTCGGCCGTCACACGACCCGTCGGCTCGTACCCGAGGCCCTCGACCGCGTACGTCCGGTCGGCGGTGACGACCGTGCGCGCCGTCATCTCGTTCTTGGTGAGCGTGCCCGTCTTGTCGGAGCAGATCGTCGTCACGGACCCCAGCGCCTCGACCGCGGGCAGCTTGCGGGTGATCGCGTTGCGGCGTGCCATCTGCTGGACCCCGAGGGCGAGCGTGATCGTCACGAGCGCGGGCAGCCCCTCGGGGACGGCGGCGACGGCGAACCCGATGGCCGCCGAGATGAGCTCGGGCGGCGCCCAGTCGTGGATGACGCGCCCGATGACGAGCATGAGCGCGGCCATCACGAGGATGCCGCGCGACAGCAGCGTGCCGAGGCGGTCGAGCTGCTGCTTGAGGGGCGTGTCGAGGTGGTCGACCTCGGCGACCATGGCCTGGATGCGGCCGATCTCGGTCCGCCCGCCCGTCGACGTCACGACCACGACGGCCGTGCCCGCGGCGACGATCGTGCCCGAGAACACCATGCTCGACCGGTCGCCGACCCCGGCGTCGAGCCCGACGGCGGCCGTGTCCTTCGCGGCGGGCACCGACTCGCCCGTGAGCGCCGACTCGTCGACCTGGAGGTTCGTCGCGTCGACGAGCCGCCCGTCGGCGGGCACCTTGTCGCCCGAGCGGACCCGCACGACGTCGCCCGGGACGAGGGAGTCGGCGTCGACCGTCGCCCAGTGCCCGTCCCGCAGGACCGTGGCCTCGAGCGACAGCATCGTCCGGATGCCGTCGAGCGCGCGCTCCGCCTGCCCCTCCTGCAGGAAGCCGACGACCGCGTTCGCGACGGCGACGACAAGGATGACCGTGAAGTCGACCCAGTCCCCGAGGAACGCCTTGAGGACCGCGGCGGCGAGCAGGATGTAGATGAGGATGTCGTCGAAGTGCCGCAGGAACCGCACGACGGGGTGCGCCCGCGCGGGCTCGGGCAGCCGGTTCGGCCCGGTGACGTCGAGCCGCCGCCGCGCCTCGTCGGCCGTGAGCCCGTCGCGGCCGCTCGCCAGCGCGGCGAGCACGTCGTCGGCGGTCCGGGCGTGGGCGGGCGGGTCGAGCCCCGCGTCGGCGGCCGCCACGGGGGCGGTGGTCGGGGGTGCGGGTGTGCTCGACGACATCTCGAATCCTCCGGACGCGCGGCGCTCTGCCCCAGCATCGTGGCACGCCGTCGCGTCGTGCGGCCACGGGTCACCAGCCGTGCCACAAGTGCCGTCCGGCGCGGGCGCCCGCCCGGCGACGGGCCCGGTGCGCCTAGGATCGCGGGCGTGAGCGACCTGCCCGCCCCGATCCCGACCGACCTCGCGCGCCTGCGGCACAGCATCGACAACATCGACGCCGCGCTCGTGTACCTGCTCGCGGAGCGGTTCAAGGCGACGCAGCAGGTCGGCGTCCTCAAGGCCGAGCGCGGCCTGCCCCCGTCGGACCCCGGCCGCGAGGAGCAGCAGGTGGCCCGCCTGCGGGACCTCGCGCAGCAGGCCGACCTCGACCCGGTGTTCGCGGAGAAGTTCCTCGCGTTCATCGTCGAGGAGGTCATCCGGCACCACGAGGAGATCGCCCAGGACCGCGCCGCGGAGCGCGCGCAGCAGGGCTGACCGTCGCGGACCCCGTCCGGACGCCGGGGTGGCGGTCCGACGGCATCCGGACGAGGGTAGGAAGGTCAGCTCCGGCTCGACGCGCGGGGGCGCTGTGCCCGGCGTCGCCGGGGACCGTCGACCCGTTCGCGAGGTGCTGCATGGACCTGCACTGGCTGAAGCCCCTGCTGGGGCGCCCTGCCCCGTTCACGACCGTCTACCTGGACGTGACGCGGGCGGACGTCGCGGGGGAGGCCGAGGCGGCCGACCGCTGGAAGGCGGTGCGCCGCACCCTGGAGCGTGAGGGCGCCTCGACGGCCGTCCTGGACGAGATCGGCGAGCGGTTCGCCGTGCCCACCGGGGTCAAGGGACCGCACGGCCGCGTCATCGTCGCCGACGCCGAGGGTGTGCGCGTCGACCGGGCGCTGTCGGAGCCGCCCGCGCAGCCGCTCGCGGTGCACGGGCCGGCACCGGCGCTGCTGCCCGCCGTCCGCGCCGCGGAGGAGGTCGTCGCGTACCTGCTGGTCGAGGTCGACCGCAACGGCGCGGACCTCACCAGGTCCACGGGCGGCGGCGCCCGGCCCGAGCAGGGACCGCAGCGGGAGAGCGTCGAGGGCGGGCACGACGACGTGCACAAGACGCGCGAGGGCTCGCTGTCGCGCCGGTCGCAGACCCGTGCCGAGGACTCCTGGCAGCGCAACGCCGAGGCCGTCGCCGCCGTGCTCGACCGTCGCGTCGCCGAGCAGGCGCCCGACCTCGTGATCCTCACGGGCGACGTGCGCGCCGTGGGGCTCGTCCGGGACGCCGTCGACCAGCACGTGCGGACGCTGCTCGTCGAGGTGCCCGGCGGCGCCCGCGGTGAGGGCGTCAAGCAGGACGCCTTCGAGGCCAAGGTCGACGACGCGCTCGACTCGGTCCGCGCCCGGCGTCGCGAGGCGGTGCTCGCCCGGTTCCGGGAGGGGCAGGGCCGCGGCGGCGGGACGGTCACCGCGTTCGACGACGTCATCGAGGTGCTGCGCCGGGGTCAGGTCGACGAGCTCGTGCTGCACGAGTCGACGCTGTCGTCGGGGCTCGCGGACCGCGAGCTGTGGGTCGGCCCCGAGCCCCTGCAGCTCGGCACGTCGACCGGCGACCTCGACTCGCTCGGCGTGGCCGCCGATGCGCGCCGCAAGCTGCCCGCGGGGGTCGCGCTGCTGCGTGCCGCGCTCGGTCAGGACGCGGGGGTGACGTTCGCGGAGGACGGCAGCGCCGAGCTCGTCGACGGGATCGGCGCGGTCCTGCGCTGGTCCGACGGGTCGACGCCGAGCGAGTCGGTGCCGACGCAGTCCGCCGACCAGCGCCGCCTGCGCACGGTCGTCTGACGACGCCGGGCACCTGGTGCCCCGTGCCGTTCCCGGGGCGCGCCCGGCGCCGTGGGTGCGGCAGGTGCCCGTGAGGCGGGTCAGCCGGCCTGGTCCGCGCGGGTGTCGACGTACAGCGCGTCGACGTCCGCGGCGAAGTCCTTGAGGACCAGCGCGCGCTTCACCTTGAGCGACGGCGTGAGGTAGCCGTTCGCCTCGGTGAGGTCGGTCGGCAGGACGCGGATCTTGCGGATCGACTCGGCGCGGGACACGGCCTCGTTGGCGCGCTCGACGGCGCGGTCGAGCGCCTCCAGGACGCGAGGGTCCTGGCCGGCGGCGACGGCGTCCATCGCGGGCAGCCCGTGGTTGGACAGCCAGCCGGGGAGCATCTCCGGGTCGAGCGTGACCAGCGCGCCGATGAACGGCCGCTGGTCGCCGACGACGACGACCTGGCTGACGATCGGGTGGCCACGCAGCCGGTCCTCGAGCACGGCGGGGGCGACGTTCTTGCCGCCCGCGGTCACGATGATCTCCTTGGTGCGGCCCGTGATGCGCAGGTACCCGTCGGCGTCGAGCGAGCCGACGTCGCCCGTGCGGAACCAGCCGTCGACGAGCGCCTCCGCGGTCGCCTCGGCGTCGTGCCGGTAGCCGCGGAACACGTGCGGGCCGGAGATCCAGATGCCGCCGTCGTCGTCGACACGCACGGCCGTCCCGGGGAACGCGGGGCCGACCGAGCCGACCTTGGTGAGACCGGGCCGGTTCACGGTGGTCGGGGCGGTCGTCTCGGTGAGGCCGTAGCCCTCGAGCACGCGCACGCCGATGCCCCGGTAGAAGTGCCCGAGCCGCTCGCCGAGGGGCGCGCCGCCCGAGATGGCCCACTCGGCACGGCCGCCGAGCGCGGCGCGGAGCTTGACGTGCACGAGCCGACCCGCGAGGCGGTGCTGCGCGCTGAGCGCGGCCGACGGCCCGGCGTCGGTGTCGAGCGCGCGCGAGTACGCGATCGCGACCTTCGCGGCCCACCGGAACAGCCGCAGCTTGGTGCCGCCGCCGGCCTTCTGCTCGGCCGAGTTGTAGACCTTCTCGAAGACGCGCGGCACGGCGAGCACGAACGTCGGCTGGAACGCGGCGAGGTCGGGGAGCAGGTTGCGCGTGTCGGGCGTGTGCCCCAGGACGGCGCCCGACGGCACGCACAGCACCTCGATGTAGCGCGC
>PJUA01000072.1_pt1 | contig 116325 bp, 90 predicted proteins | sample 1512151 | NCBI WGS metagenome assembly PJUA01 (sample SAMN08177678, study PRJNA422409) | Soil metagenome, whole genome shotgun sequencing project. | isolation source: Soil enriched on filter paper: beechwood xylan treatment | place: USA: Madison | collected 2015-01-15 | reverse complement strand
GGGAGAACGGGTTAGCCGGGTTTGCTCTATCATGTAGCAGCCCTTCTGGTCATTGTAATGACATAACCGTCCATATTGTTGCCGGAAACAGCAAAGGCGTCACAGTCCGGCAGTTGAATGGATGCACCCTGCTCACCCGCCTCCACGTAAAAAATATCACAGATTTCACCGCTCCCGCTCCAGGTCAGGCAGCCATTCTGCGGTGTAAATGCCTTTATAAAGGCAAGGTATTCCTCCAGACATAAATCCATCTCCTGAATCAATTGACTGTGGGGAGTACCGACATAACGAAAATGCCAAGGCTCGCAGGCAATGGAGGTTATGGACTCCTTGCCTTCCTTATACCGCTGGATAAAGCCATAATCCGCCGCCATTTGCTTGAAAGCGAGGCATGCTCCCTCATCCGGAAAAGCGGGAGCGATGAAATCAAGAGGAGTCCCCGCAAGACCAACATCGACAGCAAGACCCGTCTGGTGTTCGCTGCAGCCCGGATACGCTACGTATTGGGATGTATAAAGCGGGCCATTTTCCTCAAGCGACGTTTCGAAAATCTCCTCCTGCTCCTGTAGGGTCCGGTAACCGCTGACCGCCATAATGTCCGTTTCTCCGCCGGCAGCCTTGATCAATGAGGCAAGCATCATCAAACATTCCGATTCCAACATAATGCGATCCTCCAGAAGGGCAAAGCATCGCGCTTTTAACGCAGGCTCAAGTTCGCCATCCGGCGGTTGTGCCACTACGGGGTGATCCCGGTTGACCAAGAGCAGCTTCCCTCTGTGAATATCATCTCTGCTCAGTTCAAGACTAAGCCGCCCAGCATGCTGCTCCTTGTTCATTCGTTCGGTCCCGACGCTCCAATTTTTCTTCAGCCCTGTCATCAGCCCCACCTTGACAGCCCTCACAAGCTTCACCTTCCCCTTTATGAAATATAGACCCTCTCCACTCGCGGGGACAGGGAGGAGGATACCTCCTGCGGCACGCTGCTCAGATGCATGGCAAGCTCGGCTGCCGCAATGCAATTGCCGCCCTGATTCCCGATTAGCACTACAGGCGTTCCCGCAGGACATGCCCGCGGCAGCTTGACCATTAGCTGGTCCATGCATATCTTGCCGACAATCGGAGCTCTCTGTCCTTCAACAAGCACCTCCGCATGCCGCAGCCCTTGATGCCAGCCATCGGCATAACCAATCGGCACCGTTCCAATCCACTCTTCCCCGCTTGCCGTGTAGGAGTTGTCGTAGCCAAGGCTTTCTCCCGCTACAAGCTTCCTGACAGCAATCAGACTGCTTTTCAAAGCCATCGCCGGCTTCAAGGCAATCTCAAGTCCCGGCTTGGCCGGACTAAACCCATACATGGCTGCGCCAATCCGAACCATATCCATAGAGAGGCCCGGAAAACGCAAGGCAGCGGCGCTTCCGGCGCAATGGCAGTGGCGGGGCTGAATGTCGGACGCCGCACACCAGCCCAGCATCTCCTGAAAGCGGGCGTATTGCCGTTCCAGAAAGGATGTATCCGCTTTGCCCGCCGTCGCAAAGTGGGTATAGAACCCATCCACCTCGATGTCGTCAGCCTTCAGCCAGGGGACAAGCGCCTCCCATTCCTCCAGACTGCGCAAGCCAAGTCTGCCAAGGCCCGTATCCGCCTTGATATGGACCTTAAGCTTGCCCGGCAGCTTACCTCCAAGCTCCTTACGCATAGCGTAGAACCAATCGGCTCCTGCAACCGTGACCATCAGCTCGTGACGCAGCGCTTGATGCACATCGGCGGGGTGAATAGGCGTCAGTATTAAAATCGGCAATTCGATACCCTCAGCCCTCAAATCCAGTGCTTCCTCCAGATAAGCAACCGCCAGCCGTTCCGCGCCTCCGTCAACGGCCATCCGGGCGGATTCCGCCGCGCCATGGCCGTAGCCGTTTGCTTTGACCACCGCCATTAGCCTCACCCCATCCGGAAGCGCGTCCCTGATGGCCTTTACATTATCCCGTATGGCGCCCAAGCTGATTTCCGCAACTGTTCCTCTTCCCATGACCTCACCCTACCTCGCAAATTGAAGCCGTCGTTTTTCTTCATGTCTGGCAATGCCGTAGTCCAGCAGACGCTCCAGCAATTCACCATAAGGAATGCCCGAGGTACGCTCCCACATGACGGGATACATACTGGTCCCCGTAAAGCCCGGCAATGCATTAATTTCGTTCAAAAGGATATTTCCTTTCCCATCCACAAAAAAATCAACGCGCGCCAGACCGGCGCAATCAAGTGCTATATAAGCTCTAAGCGCAAGCTTCCGAATCTCCTCCAGCAAATGGGATGGCAGCTCCGCCGGAATCGACATTTTCAAGCTTTGATCCATATATTTGGCTTGAAAATCGAAGAAATCAACACCATGTAAAAATTCGCCTGGCAGCGAAGCCACAGGTGCCCCGTTGCCCATCACGGCAACTTGTATTTCCCGTCCAACAATTTCTGTCTCCACGACCAGTTTGCGGTCATAGCGAAACGCTTGGACAATCCCTGCTTCCATTTCGCTTCTCGACGAACACCGGCTGATTCCGATGCTGGAGCCGAGTGAAGCCGGCTTTACATAACAAGGGTAGCCGACTTCGCCCTCTATCCAGTCCATCACGCCTTCCCGGCCATCAAGCCAAGTCTCTGCGCCGAGGGTAACATGTTTGGTTTGCGCAATACCCTCCTGCTCCAGCACCTTTTTGCACATGGCTTTATCCATTGTCAGAGCGGCGGACAAAACCCCGTTGCCGACATATGGGATATCCAGCAGCTCCAGCAGTCCTTGCACCGTTCCATCTTCTCCATAGGAGCCATGCAGCAGCGGCAGCGCCGCCTTTTTTCCCGGAAGACTGAAATATCGGCTCAATACCTCTCCAATACTGCCTGCAGGGTCGCCGCCTGCCGCTGGCTGAACCAGCTCTTCCTTGCTGGCAAAAGGCTCCTTCATGGCCCCGTTGCAGCTCCATAGCCCGTCCGGCGTTATATAGACCGGATAAACGTCGTACCGGCTCTTATCCATTGCCCCAAGCACCGTAAACGCTGTGCGCAGCGATACTTCATGCTCTGCCGAACGCCCTCCGTACAACACAAATACCTTCATTTTCACAACAAAAAACCTCCCCGCGTGTCTCGATATCCTTGTCTATAAGATACCGCTCCAACGTTAAGAGGCTTATAAGCAAACCATAAAAAAAGCTTAACGAATTCTTTCAGTTATTATAAATCCATGGACAAAAGTTTGCTTTTCAATACCACAACTTCTATAAATGTATTCATTTTTGGGCTCTGCAAGCCGTTAATAGTAAGAGTAACAGGTTCCAAAGAAAGGAAGGATACAGTGGGAAAACAAAGCAGTTGGAAAATGTTGCGTGGTGGCTTTAAGGGCGTATTTGCCGTTCTTTTGGCCGCAAGCCTGATTTTAAACGGATGGGAAGGCATTGCAGACGCAGCTGAAGAAACCGTCACTGGCGTTGAAATTAATTACGACGCGTCCGATTACGACAACAGCAGTTCCGCGCTGAAAATGTATGTGGAGGATGACAAAGTTATTGTTAATCTGTTTGCCTCCATCTCCGGCTCTTCCTCCAAAAAGGATGTCACCTCGGAAGCGTCCTGGAAAACCTCCAGCAGTTCTGTCGTTAAAGTCGATAAGGGCATTTTGACCGGCGTAGGTTCAGGCACTGCAACGATCAGCGCAACCTACAAAGGCTATACAGCCTCCATCAAGGCCACCTCCCAATTTATATACGACGAAATCGTATTGATGGACGGGGACAAGGAAGCGCCTGCAGTCATCAGCGATATCAAATTGGGCGAGTCGCTTGACTATACCCTCGTTGGCCGCAAAAATAATATCTCGACTTCTATTGCCTCCGAAGCGGTGTGGACAACAACAAGCTCATCTGTCGCCACAGTGGATGAAGGCAAAATTACGCTTGTTGGAACAGGTACTACAACTATAACGGCAAAATATAAAGGCAAATCCGACAGCGTCAAAATAACCGTCACTTCGCCTTACAAATCGATCGACCTTGTTGCTCCCCTTGAAAATGGGGTGCTGGAGCTTGAGGTAGGAACAGATGATAAAGCGCTCACGGCAACGGCTTCACCCAAACTGGGAGGAACAGTAGATGTGACGGAACAAGCAACCTGGACAAGCGCCAACCCCAAAGTGCTGACCGTTGTCAAAGGGGTCGTTACTCCGGTTGCACCGGGTAAAACCAAGCTGACCGTCTCTCATCTCGGCGTCACCAGCTCAATCGATGTTGTTGTGCGGACCCCCTATCAGTTCATGAAGCTTACGCCGGAAAAAGAACTGCATATCCAGATGCAGGAATCTCCCGTACAGGTGCAAGCCGAGGTTCTGAACAATAGCAATATTTCTTATCCTGTTACGACAATGGCGGACTGGACTTCCTCTGATATTCTGGTCGCTACAGTCGTAGGCGGCAGAGTAACGCCAAGATCGCCGGGCACAGCAAAAGTGACCGCTTCTTACAAGGGCGTTAGCCGCAGCATAGATGTTGTAGTATACCCAAGCATTACGAAGATAACGGCGGACAAAACCACTCTGGATGGCTTCAAAGGGCTAAATGGCGATTTGCCAAAGCTGACCGCAACTACCTTTGACGGCTCCATGGTTGATGTGAGCAAGCTGGCTGTATGGACCGTATCGGATACCAGCATCGCAGCAATCGAAGGAAACAAGTGGTCAGCAAAAGCAATTGGCGAGGTAACCCTAACAGCCAATGTCCAGGGCTATCAGACAGAGGTTAAGCTTATCGTGCATGTGAAGCCGCTCAAATTGCTGGCGGAAAGCAAAGACGTAAGTATTGTTATTGGCAAAACCGTTAACCTGCCCAAGGTTACGGTCGTAAATGAAGACGGGGAAGAAGAAGATGTTACCTCTTCCGTCGTTTGGACAACCAAATCCGACAATCTAGTCATTAAAGATACGACAATGAGAGGACTGGAAGCTTCCAGCGTTGCGCTTACAGGAACTTATCTGAATAAATCGGTTTCCGTTCGCATCAAAATCGAAGATGAAATCGTTAAGCTGGTAGCCGAACCCGCCCAGGTTGAATTGAATCCCGGCCGCTCCAAAACGATTAAAGTAACAGGATATTACAAGGACGGGAAAACCATATCTGTAGGCTCCAAGGTGAACTGGAGCATCGACCAAACGGCAGTTGCCGTATTAAATGGCTCCTCAGGCGTTAAAGCTGTGGCCCCTGGTTCAGCGATCCTGAAAGGAACCTATCAGGAGCAAGCCGTACAAATTGTTGTAGTGGTTAAGCCCAAACTCAAGTCGCTGCAATTGTCCGTCAAATCGCTGCAGCTTAGCCCCGGAGCTTCTCAGAACATCTCGCTGCAGGCCGTGTACACGACCGGAAATCCGGTTGTTGTAACAGACACTGCGACATGGACAAGCTCCAAACCTGGCGTCGCCACGATTAAGGACGGTAAAATAACGGCAATCGCCAAGGGCAGCACATCCATTAAAGCCACCTTTGATGGAAAAAGCGTAACCTTACGCGTATCCGTTAAGTAGATAATTGGATGTCTTAACCAAAAAAGACTTCAAGCAGCGGTCATAACCGGCTTGAAGTCTTTTTAATTCTTTGACTTATAATACGGCTTCCAGTGTCATCCCTATATCAGATAGAAAAAATGCATAAAAAAGAGGCATCCTTGTCATGGACAAAAATGCCTCCTTATATTCAAATTCGATTATGCATAATGACATGCAGCGAAATGGCCTTTGCTTACTTCAAGCAGCTTTGGCGCATCCTTTTTACACTTATCGGTCGCAACCGGACAGCGGGTATGGAACTGACAGCCCGTTGGCGGGTTGATTGGACTAGGCAGATCGCCCTTCAGTACGATACGCTCTCTTGTCGCCTCAACTTCCGGGTCAGGAATCGGAATTGCGGACAATAGCGCGCGCGTATACGGATGGCGCGGATTATCGTAAAGCTCGCTGCTTTCCGCAAGCTCCACAATTTTGCCAAGGTACATAACAGCAACACGGTCGCTGATATGTTTAACCATGGATAAGTCATGCGCGATAAACAGATACGTCAATCCCATCTTGCGCTGCAAATCCTGCATCAGGTTAACCACCTGCGCCTGAATGGAAACGTCAAGCGCCGAAATCGGCTCATCCGCAATAACGAATTTAGGATCTACTGCAAGTGCGCGGGCAATCCCGATCCGTTGCCGTTGTCCGCCGGAGAATTCATGCGGATAACGCGTCGCATGGTCCGGGTTCAAGTTAACCAAATCAAGAAGCTCTTCCACCCGTTTCTTGCGCTCAGCACGACTTGATACCAATTTATGAATATCGAGCGCTTCTCCGATAATATCCGTAACGGTCATACGGGGATTAAGCGACGCATAAGGATCTTGGAAGATCATTTGCATGTTTCGGCGCAAAGCCTTAAGCTCCGCACCTCTCAGCTTGTAAATATCTTTTCCGTCAAAGCTGACACTTCCGCTAGTCGGCTCATACAGACGCATGATGGTACGTCCCGCCGTAGACTTGCCACAGCCAGACTCCCCTACCACGCCAACCGTTTCGCCGCGCCCGATCGAAAAGCTGACTTCATTGACGGCCTTCAGAATATTGCCCCCGCCCAAATTAAAAAATTTGCGCAAGTCATTAACCTCTACCAATGGCGAGCTCATACCGGCACCTCCCGTTTCGCATAGGGGTGAAGCATCCAGCATGCCGCGCTTTGAGACTCGCTGCCTTCAATATCCACCAGTTCAGGGCTATTGGACAAACAAACCTCCATCGCCTCGTCGCAACGCGCACAGAAGCTGCAGCCGGCAGGCGGCTTGATCAAATCTGGCGGCGTGCCAATGATCGGAATCAAAGGCTCGTCCTTTTTCTGATCCAGACGAGGCAGCGAACGGAGAAGACCTCTCGTATACGGATGCTGCGGATTTTTGAAGATTTCCCATTTGGTGCCTTGTTCTACAATTTTACCTGCGTACATAACGATAACGCGGTCGCAAACGTCCGCAACGACGCCTAGGTCATGCGTAATCAAAATAATGGATGTATCCATCTTTTCCTGCAGGTCTTTCATGACACGCATAATTTGCGCCTGTATGGTAACATCAAGCGCCGTAGTTGGCTCATCTGCAATAAGAAGAGCCGGATTACAGGCAAGAGCAATGGCGATCATAACGCGTTGACGCATACCGCCAGAGAATTGGTGAGCATATTGCTTCAAGCGGGATGCCGGATTCGGAATGCCAACCAGGTTGAGCATTTCGATAGCGCGTTCCCGAGCTTGTTTTGTGTTGACCCCCTGATGCTTGATCAGGCCTTCCATAATTTGCGCTCCGACCGTTAAGGTGGGATTTAGCGAGGTCATAGGATCCTGGAAGATCATGCCGATCTTGTTGCCGCGGACCTTCTGCATTTCCTGCTCCGACAGACTCAGCAATTCCTGACCATTAAACTTGATGGACGACCCCGGTTTAATCCAGCTTGGAGGAGATGGATTCAACCTCATAATGGATTGAGCCGTTACGCTTTTGCCTGATCCGGACTCGCCAACGATGGCAACAGCCTCGCCTTTTTTAACCTCAAAGCTAATATCGCGAATCGCTTGAACCTCACCGCTGTACACTTGGAAGGACACGCTTAAATTTTTTACTTCCAGTAATGGCTGCATGATAAAGACCTCCTCTCTTGAAGAAGCTAGTTATTTTTTCAGTTTTGGATCGAATGCATCGCGCAAACCATCGCCAAATACGTTAAAGGCAAATATCGTTAAGCTCAAGAAAAACGCAGGGAAGAAAAGACGCCATGGGTAAGTCATCATGGCCTTAACGCCATCATCAATCATTGTGCCCCACGAAGCTACAGGAGACTGCACGCCCAAACCAAGGAAGCTGAGGAACGCTTCGGTAAAGATGGCGCTTGGCACAGTTAGCGTCAGCGTAACCAGAATCGCTCCCATCGCATTTGGAATCAAGTGGCGGAAAATAATGCGCATTGCGCCAGCGCCAAGCGATTTGGAAGCCAAAGCATATTCCTGGTTTTTCAGCTGCATGATTTGTCCCCGGACAATCCAGGCCATATTAACCCAACCTGTGATGGACATGGCAACGATAATGGTGGTTAAGCTCGGCTCCATTACCACCAGCAGCAAAATAACGATCAGCAGGTAAGGAATAGAATATAAAATTTCCGAGAAGCGGTTCATGACCTCATCGACCTTGCCGCCGTAATATCCCATAATGCCGCCATAGATGATACCTATGATCAGGTCAATCAAGGCTGCCGCAATACCAACAAAAAGAGAAATTTGTGCGCCCTTAAAGGTTCGCACTAACAAATCACGGCCAAGATCATCCGTTCCAAACCAGCTTGTGCCGTTTGGCGGCTGATTGGTATTAGTCAAGTTATTGGTGAAATGATCAAATGGCGAAAGCAAAGGAACAAAAATGGCTAATATTACGATACCCATAATGATCCAGAAGCCTGTCATAGCCAGTTTGTTTTCCATCATTCTCATTCGAATATCTTGCCAAGAGGTCAAACTTTTGCGCGTTACCATCTCAGCCGAAACATTATCGCGCTTCAGCTTTCGGAATAATTCCGGCTTTAACGCAGAGGGCTGTTTCTGATTTTGCTCTGACATGCTTATTTGACCCCCTTTCCGGTTCTCATACGCGGATCAACCAAAACATAAGCAACATCCGCGAGGAAACGGGTAGCCATCAGCAGAACCGCATAAAAAATAGTTGTGCCCATAATGAGCGGGTAGTCCCGATTTATAACACTCTCAACAAAGAACTTTCCGATTCCCGGAATCGCAAAGATTTTTTCGATAACGACAGACCCCGTAATAACTCCCGCAGTCAAATAACCCAGATAGGTAATGACAGGAAGCATGGAGTTACGAAGCGCGTGCCGTACCACGATTACATATCCGGAAAGCCCTTTGGATTTGGCAGTTTTAATAAAATCAGCATTCAATACTTCAATCATAGTAGATCGCAGCAATCTGGCAATAACAGCAATTGGCGCTGATGCCAGAGCAAGCGTAGGTAACACATAATCCATAGGACCATTTAATCCAGCAACTTCAAACCATCGGAATTTATACGCCAGGAAATATTGCAGTAAAGGCCCCATGACCATACTCGGTATAGCCAACCCGATAACAGCGATAATCATAGCTAAATTGTCAAGAAACTTGCGGTGGTGCATTGCAGCAATAATGCCTAATGTACAGCCAACAACTACGGATGTAACAATAGCTGTAAGACCTAACCTCAAGGAAGGTCCAAATGAGTTAACAATCATTTTATCAACGGATTGAAACTTCTTTTTCATGGATATCCCAAGATCGCCTTTAGCGAGGTTTTGAAGATATTTTCCGTATTGGACAATCAACGGCTTGTCCAAGCCATAATAGGCTTCCAGGTTTTTTTGAACCTGCTCGCTTGGCGCCTTCTCCGATTGGAGCGGACTGCCCGGAACGGCGTTCATCAACAGAAATGTAGCCGATACCAGCACAAACAGCGACAAAAACATATAAATAAACTTGCTTGCAATAAAACGGAACATTCCTTCACCCACTCTCTTCCAAATCTTTATGTGCATTTCAAAAGGGTATATATAGTTGTTCTATATATACCCTTTGAAACATTGCTGTTGTTTAGAGCTGAACGTATTGAAACCCAGGAACTTGATGTTGCTTCTGTGGTGATTTCCCGAATCCCCGCGGCAGAAGCCGATGCCCCCAAAGACGACATCGGCTTCATTGCGCCGCCTTCGCTCTATGGCTGCATATAGATCAAGTAGAGTGGATTAATTCTTTTTGCCGTAGATCCAGTCAAGATGGCCGGAGTAATCCGAATACACATTTTCAAAACCAGATTTCAGCAAAGTAGGCGCTGTGTAGTAATAAACAGGAAGTACGCCCATATCATCGCTAATTGCGATTTTTTCAGCTTCAGCCAGCTTGTTCAATGTATCTTCTGCACTTGGAGCACCAAGAGCTCCATCAAGAAGTTCCTCAACTTTAGCATTGTTATATTTACCGTCGTTGTTGCCGGACAGCGGGTGGATCAGGTCATACGTAAAGTTGATGGCATGGTTGATATCAGCGCCCCAGCCGGAGCGTGCGATATCAAATTGGCCGCCTTTTCTGGACTCCAGGAAAGTACCCCATTCTTGGTTAGCCAGTTTCACTTCAACGCCAAGCGCTTTACGCCACATGTCTGCAGCCGCTTCAGCCAGTTTTTTGTGGCCTTCGCTTGTGTTGTACAACAGAGTAACCTCAGGGAAAGAAGTCAGGTTGCTTTCAGCAAGACCCTCTTCCAGAAGCTTTTTAGCTTCTTCGGCGTTTTCACTGAAATATCCTGCATCCGGGAACATCTCACGGAATGTTTTGTCTCCCAGACCTGCGATGCTTGGCGGTACAAGACCATATGCCGGTTTTTGTCCAGCTTGCAGGATGTTGTCGATCATTGATTGTCTGTCAATAGACATGGAGAAAGCCTTACGAATTTTTGCATTATTAAACGGTGGTTTTGTTGTATTGAACAGGTAGTAATAAGTTGATGCGATATCGGAAACCTTTGCAGTACCGTCAGCAATCAGCTTCGCAACGTGGTCAGTTGGGATAACGCCGGCTTGGGCGCCAATCCAGTCAACTTTGTCTGTTTCATACAATTGATAGAGGGTATTTTCATCCTCGATCAACGAAATGGTTACATTTGTAAAGTTAATGGCTGCTTTGTTGTAGTAATCTTGGTTTTTCTCAAGAACAAGCTTGTCGCCATGGACCCATTGCTTCAGAACGAATGGACCGTTGGAAACAATTGATTTGGCTTCAGTTGCCCAGTCAGCAGCTGCATCAACAGTTGCAGGATGTACAGGCAGGTAAGTGTAGTGAGCAAGAAGGCTTGGGAAGTAGCTAGTTGCTGTGTGCAGCTTAACCTCAAGCGTGTAGTCGCCAGTTGCTTTAACGCCAACTTGGTCAGCGTCTGTAATTACGCCAGTGTTATATTCTTTGGCGTTTTCCAGATAGTACAAAATGTAAGCATACTCGGAAGCCGTTTCAGGGTTCAGGGCACGCTTCCATGCATATTCAAAGTCAGCAGCTTTTACGGAATCGCCGTTGGTCCATTTGGCATCATCACGCAAAGTGAACGTATAAGTCTTGCCGTCATCAGAAATTTTCATTTCTTTGGTAAGTGCATTTTCTGGGTTGCCTTGATTGTTAAGACGCATCAAACCTTCATACAAGCCAGCAGCTACGATGCCGGATTGAGCATCCGTCATAAGAGCTGGATCCAAGCTAGGCGGCTCGCTCGCCAGTGTGAAACGGAATTCTTGAGGAGCTTCGGCTTCGCCACCTGTCTCAGTGTTGCCGCTTCCGCTGTTTTCTGTGCCGCTGTTAGTCGGCGTAGGCTTGTTATTGTTGCTTGTGCACGCTGTGAGCAGCATGCTGAACGCAACAATAAGAACCAGCATAAATTGTGCCGGTTTTTTGAAACTTCCCTTCACACTAATCAACTCCCATTTTCTATAATATTTTTTTGTTAAAACCAAATGCTGGGTAAAGCCTCGAAACTTGGATCATGTCATGATTATTAACATGAAAAACTCGTTTATTCGATGTTTATCAATATACATCTTTAATTAAACAATTGTCAACTCGAAAGTTCACTTTTTTTGTCTAAGCAGCCCTAATTTTTACTATTTCCTGACGTTTTTCTTTTATGAGTCGCGTTTCAGAGTTATTTCTTTAACACATTAAAGCGTATTTGCATTAATACGCGATTGCATTAATGCAAATACGCGATAATGCGGCTCTGTATTACTACCCATTTGCACTGATGTGATTAAGTATTTGGGTAAAATTACCGGCTTTTTTCTGTGATATCCATCATGGATAGCGGCATTTCAGGGAAATATAATGTATGGCAACGTATACGGACCGTTATAGAAATGGCGAGGCCGCTAAACTCCGCTAAGGAATACTCATTTTACAGAAAAGTAATATTCATACATTTATAAAAATTGAAATCATATTTATTATATCAGAATGGAAGAAGAATTATTATCCCCTTCCTAAAATCATTTATTAATTGCTTCATCTATAGTTGAATGAAACATGAATCAAAATATGCCAATAACAAAAAAATGGCCCCCGTTGGCGGGAGCCTCAGAGAGTTTAGTTTTTAATTTCCTCGAATGTTGCATCGTATAAGCGAAACATGGTTTTATAGCCCGATTCATCAATCTTGATCCCTACATCAAGCCTTCCCTCCAGCTTTAACGGCTTTGACGTATACCTCAATTTGGTTCCATCTTTAACAAACACAATCATAATTTTATTCCAATAGGTTTCATCCCCATTGTCGAACGGACATTCGGCGCCGGGTTCAGGAATCAGCAGAAACCAGTTTTTGTCGAAAGACAACACTTCGCCCATAAATCCTTTGATATTAACGGTTTGACGCTCCTCGGACAAATCCCAAAATGCTGCTGAAGGCGTCGTTTGATCCTCATTGTCAAAAAACTGATCCCATCCAATTACCGGCAACGTATTGGAGGATGTGCGGCCGCCCGATGGTTGACCGCCCGAACCCGCAACAGCTTTAGCGCTCGCAGCAGGCTTGACTTGCCGGGAAGCCGGGTTTGGGGTTTCCAGTCCAGCAGGAGCAGCTTCCTCTTTGGCTGCTTCATTGCCTTGCTCCTGCTTTTCTGTTTCCCGATTTTCTGTTTCCTGCTTTTCTTTTTCCTGCTGCTCCGTGGCAGCAGGCTTCATGGTGGGCGCAGGCTCTATAGTGCCTGCCGATGCGTCATTGGGCAAGTCTAAACTTTTGATCTCCATGTCCTGGGATACTGATTCCGCCGCTTGCTGCAAGTCCCCTGAAGGAGAAGGGGTTATTCCGTCTGTAGGCGCCTGCTCTGCGGCTGCCGCCTGCCCATCATCAATCTTATCGGGGTTCGGCCCGCTATCTGCTGTCTCGGAAGGCTTCGGCTCGTATCCCTGTGCATCCTGAAAAAAGCCCGCTTCGGCATTAAGCTCTGACCTTTCCGCACCACACCCTCCAGTCAGCCATAAGGAAGCCAAAAGCAATGCCGGCAGCAGAACGTAGCGATGCTTGTTAAACGCTGCACTTATCATAGTATCCCTCCTCTTAATTGCGAAATAAGGAAATAGCGTCAATCCGGTAAACTCGAAGAGCAGGTATGGCCGAAGCCAACACGCCAAGCGCCAGTGCGAACAGCAGGAACGCCCCCTCGTCTGTCGCCATTCCGGAAGGAGCTAGCTGAATTCCCGTTTTCTCAAAAAGAATGCCTCCAAACAGCCACGCCGCCAGCCTCCCCGATAAACTGCCCAGCAAAATGCCTACCGCCGTAAGAGCTACGCCTTCGCCGATCAGGCATAAAAAAATAAATCGTCCTGGCTTTCCGATTAAACGAAGCAGTCCGACATCGCGTTTTTTCTCTGCCATGGAAGAGGTCAGTGCCAAAAGCAGAGTTGAAGCCGCCAGCATTGCGCATACGCCCATAACGATCAGCAGCAGCTGCGAGCCGCTGTCTACTACGTTCAGCACATCGGCAACCGCCTTGCTGGTATATACAGCCTGAACCTGATCCAGATCATCATACTTGTTTTTGAGCTCGCTTGCCCCCAGTAAGGTGGCAGGCTTTATAATGATAGCTGTTACTTCGCGAGGTCCAGAATCAAGGCCATGCACAATCCATGCATGATCCATGGACGTAAAGATGGCGCGGTCATCTCCAGTGCCCAACTTTGGCAATACACCCACAATTGTGTAAATAAAGCTGTCATGATGATCTGCGCCATGCCCGTCCTGATCATTTCCTGCGTCGCTGTCATGAGCCAAGCCTTCATCATCGTGATCGTTTGAGCCGTGATTTGTCTCATTGTGATCATAATCGATTGCCTGCACCATACCGTGCGAGCCGGTAAAGGTATCTCCTGTCTTCAGATTTAGCGCTCTGGCTGCGGCATACCCGATTACAACCTCGCCAGGCTCCCGATACAGCCTCCCCGCATTCAGTTTTCGATCATTATAGCGGGAAGGGAAATAAGCAGGGTCAACGCCTACAATGGGAAACCCTCTATAGCTGTCGCCGCTCGTTACGCCAAAAGCCAATTCAACCTCTCTGCTGCTTCTTACCTCTTCCAACAGAGCCAGAGGCACGTTGCCGGTAGGCGAACCAATCCTATAAAAGGTGTGGAGCACCAGCTGGGACGAGCTTCCCTCCGCGCCAATGACCAGCTCGAACGGGCCGTATCCTTTTTGAGCCCCATACTCCACTCCGTCCCGGCTTAGCAGCATCAGCGTAAATAAAGCAACAGTCAGCGCTACAGCCAAAATCGTAATACCGCACAAAAGCTTCCTTCTTTTTATATGACTCCAGACATAGCTCCACGCACTCACGATCCTACACCTCCAGCCGCCGCCTTGTATCCATTTTCCTTGGGCTGTTCACGCCGCCCTGCTCCGTTTATTTCGGAAATGTGAAGCTTTGCAGGAAACAGCTCTGCCAAGTGAAGATCATGAGTAACCGTAATAAGCGTAGAACCGTTTTCCTCACAAACCTCAAGCAACAGCCGCATGACCCCGTCAGCCGTCTCCCAGTCCAGACTGCCTGTCGGCTCGTCCGCAAGAATAAGCGTCGGGCGATTGGCGATTGCCCGAACAATTGCGGCCCTCTGCTGCTGACCTCGCGACAACTTGTGCGGAAGCTTGTTCATATGCTCCAGCAGCCCCACTCTGCGAAAATAGTGCTCAAGCAGGTCGTCCCGCTCCCCGCGGTTTAGCTTTCTGCTCAAAACAAGCTCCACATTTTGCCGGATACTCAAGGAAGGTATCAAATAAAAATCCTGAAAAACATAACCTATCATATCCGCCCTATAAGCATCTCTTTCCGGCTCGCTCATGGCGCTTAAATCAAACCCGGCAATTTCCAATTTTCCGGAATCCGGCTTCAGTACGCCGCCCAATATGTGCAGCAATGTGCTTTTACCGCTTCCGCTTGGTCCCAGCAGCGCAATTCGTTCGCCCGCATCAACGGACCACCGTTTAATCTCGATGATTGGCCTCGCGTCTTGTTGAATCCTGTAGGACTTGCAAAGACCTTCCGCTTGTATCATCATAACCACCTTGGCATCTCCCCCAACTTCAAGCCCTCATACAACAAACGGGAGAGCGACGCTCTCCCGTTTCATAAGGTTGTTCAATAAAGTCCATTCTTTAAAGGCCTAAGGCTTCACAATACGCTCAGACAGGCTATCCCATGTCAGCTTCAAGCCCGTTAACGAATTAAACGCCTCCAGCGGCAGATAAAGCTTGCCGTTATCCACATTGCTGGTCAGCGCAGCCGAATTGCCGTTTAAGGTAACAGCGCCGCTATCCAGTTGAACGGAGATGACAGCTGACCCTTGAGAGATCGTGGCCGTGCGCGCCGCCCCATCCCATTTCACGCTAGCCCCAAGCGCTTCTGCCAGAGCTTTTGCCGGGTAAAGAATCTCTCCGTTTCTTGCCACCTTGAATTTGGGATACAGGTATTTTGCCTGAAGTGCCGCGCTTGTTCCTGCCAGATCAAGCCCCAGCACCTCCGCAGAAGCCGTCGCTATACGTGTATTGTCGATTTGCCCTTTGACCAGGTCGGCAATTGGCCCATAAGCCCAGACACCAACGTCAACCGCTGAATGGCCATGTCCGCTCCAGCCTACGAGAAGCCTTTTGCTAATGACCGCGTTATAGGCTCCCTCTTGAGCGTATGAAGAGCCGTCCCCGGCGAGAATTTGTTCCGCTTCTTCATCGGACAAATCTTTTATCCATGTATTGGAGGCCACAATGCTTTTAACCTCCGCAATCGTCGTTGCGGCCTTCAGCTTGGAGGAAATAAACTCCGAAGAGTTCTTTTGCTGATCCCACAGATCAAGGTTCAACTCATAAATGTTGTCGCGTGATAACGACAATCCGCCCGTCTCATGATCGGCTGTAATAACAATGGACGTATTTCCATCCGCTTTGGCAAACTCAAGGGCTACCTTAACCGCCGCGTCAAAATCCAAAACCTCCTGTACAGTGGAAGGGAAATCATTGGCATGAGAGGCATGGTCAATCCGGCCGCCTTCAATCATAACGGCAAAGCCTTTGTCGTCCTTGGACAAAATGTTCAAAGCCGCGTCCGTCATTTCAGCCAGCGATGGCGTTTCCGACGAGCGATCCGGGACATAAGCAACATGAGAGCCCCCGAACAGCCCCAGCACCTTGTCGCTATCGCCTAATGCCATCAGTTCTGCCCGATTCGTTACATATTCATAGCCCTTATTTTCAAAATCGCCAATAATGCTTTTATCCGAGCGCTTCCCCTTGTCATCCTTGCTCAAGAAGTTAGCGCTGCCTCCACCCAGCAAAACGTCAATGCCACTATCCAGATATTGCGAGGCAATCGCATTTTCATTATCCCGGCTTCTGACATGGGAGCCGTATACGGCAGGCGTTGCATGGGTAATACGCGCGGTCGTGACAAGCCCCGTCGCTTTTCCGGCCGCTGTCGCAGCTTCAATGACGGAAGCAAACGGTTTGGAGACATCTTCGTTGGATACGCTTATTGCGGCGTTGTATGTTTTATGGCCGGTGGCAAAAGCCGTGCCCGCAGATGCGGAATCCGTGACGACGCCGGAAACAACGGTGCCTCCATCCTCTCCGCGGTCAGCGTAAGTAGTGGCTTGGCCTACATAAATGCTGTCCAGCGTGAGATGATCTACATTTTTGTTGTACATAAGATAATTTCTTGCTGCGGTTACTTGAGCAGGGCCCATGCCATCTCCAATCAGCACGATCAGATTCTGGGAGGAAGTTGTCTCAGCCTCTGAATTTTTTGCGGAATCCCCTGCCGCAAATGCCATTGGAGTAATCATGACGGACATTGCCATACACCCCGCCAGAACGGCGCGAACTGCTTTCTTTTTCAAAAAAATCTCCTCCGCTTTGAAACCGATTTAAAATCTATTTCATTATGAAAGCGAATCGTAAACGGAGAATTAGAGCAAAGTTAAGAAATAGTAAAAGAGGACATTCATTGAAATAAAAAAAGCCGCCGGGCTAATGAAAGCCCAAGCGACGGTTGATTGGAGTCCTGCCGAACGGGGCAGGGAAACCATTAATATTTAATAGACGGGTAAAGAGGAAACTTGGCTGTCAGGTCAGCGACAAGACCGCGAGCTTTCGTCAAAACAGCTTCGTCCTCCGGATTTTTCAATACCATAGCAATGACTTCAGCAATAACCTTCATAGCCGCTTCATCCATGCCGCGTGTTGTTGCTGCAGGCGTGCCGATCCGAACGCCGCTTGTAATAAACGGGCTGGTTGGATCAAATGGAATGGCATTTTTGTTGGCAGTGATGCCAACGGAATCCAGCACATGCTCCGCCACTTTGCCTGTAATGTTCAGGTTGCGCGTATCAATCAGCATCAAGTGGTTGTCTGTGCCGCCGGAAACAATGTTCAGGCCCTTAGCAACAAGCTCCTCGGACAACACTTTGGCGTTGTTGATAACATTTTGCGCATATTCCTTGAAGGAAGGCTGCAGAGCTTCTCCTAAAGCTACTGCTTTGGCTGCGATGATATGCATCAGAGGACCGCCTTGAGTGCCAGGGAAAACCGCTTTGTCGATCGCCGCCGCCCACGATTTGCGGCAAAGAATCAGGCCGCCGCGAGGACCGCGAAGCGTTTTGTGCGTTGTTGTCGTAACAAAATGGGCATGAGGCACCGGATTCGGGTGGAGTCCGGCAGCGACAAGACCGGCGATATGAGCCATGTCGACCATAAACAGCGCGCCTACATCATTGGCGATAGCAGCCAGCTTTTCAAAGTCGATCGTACGCGGATACGCGCTTGCTCCGGCAACCAGCATGCGAGGGCGATGCTTGAACGCCAGCTTGCGAACTTCCTCATAATCAATAGTGAAGCTGTCTTCCTGTACGCCGTAGGCAACGAAGTTGTACAGCAAGCCGGAAGCATTAACCGGGCTGCCGTGCGTCAAATGGCCGCCATGGGCCAGATTCATGCCCAGCACGGTGTCGCCAGGTTTCAAAGCAGCCAAATAAACGGCCATGTTGGCTTGAGCGCCGGAATGGGGCTGAACATTGGCATGCTCCGCGCCAAACAATTCCTTGGCACGATCGCGAGCCAGGTCCTCAACGATGTCAACATGCTCGCAGCCGCCGTAGTAACGCTTGCCCGGATAACCTTCGGCATATTTATTTGTAAGCACCGTGCCCATTGCTTCAAGCACCGCTTCGCTCACGATGTTCTCCGATGCAATCAGTTCGATGTTGTCGCGCTGGCGTTGCAATTCAAGTCCAATCGCCTTCAATACCTCTGGGTCTTGCTTTGAAATGTTTTCCATGTTCAAGCTCCTCCTTGTTTATCATTCATTATGGTTGGTAGAAGTTGCAGATTAGTTGCAGTGCCCGGAGGCGTCCTCCTGCCCGGCAGCAGGATGAATTTCATAGACGGCGCGAACGCCGCCAATCAATTTCGGTCTTGTATAAGCCATCGTGACATGAGCTTCGCCGATTGAACTGACAGACGGCCTCACGGGCACTGCCACGGGACGCAAATGCATGCCGATAAACGTATCGCCGATATCGATGCCCGCATGCGCCTTCACGGACTCCACCAGACAAGGGTCCTCAAGCCGGCTGTAAGCATAAGCCGCCATGGAGCCTCCCGCTGTGCGTACCGGAATGGCGTGCACGGGATCCAAACCGTATTTTTCGGCAGCATGCCTCTCCAGCACCAGCGCTCGGTTCAAATGCTCGCAGCACTGGAATACCGGCACAAAGCCGATATCCTTCCGGACCGCTTCTATGCCTTCGTATAAAGCCGAAGCAGTCTCCAGCGCGCCCGCCGTACCGATGGCGCGTCCCAACACCTCGCTGGTACTGGTTCCAACAACTAACAGTTGACCGGGCTTCAAACCTCCCGCTTCCGACAATTCGCGAATTGCCATTTCCACTTGGGACGACCAGAGCCGAAGCTCTGGCGTAATGTGATTGTTCTGACCCATGCTGAATTCCGCTCCTTTTGGGTTAAACCGATTCTTGCAAGAAGGGACGGGAAAATTTACTTCTTCTCCTCCAGCTGCATCACCTTACGAATGCGTCCTGCATGACGCTCCCCGCCTGAAAACGGCGTTTCAAGCCAAGTGCGGACGATTTCCTGAGCCAAGCCAGGTCCAATGACCCGTTCGCCCATGGCAAGCACGTTAGTGTCGTTATGCTCCCGCGTTGCCTTGGCCGAAAACAGGTCGTGCACCAGCGCGCAGCGAATGCCGGCGTGCTTGTTCGCCGCGATGGACATCCCGATGCCCGTACCGCAAATCAGAATGCCGCGGTCCGCATTGCCTTGGGCCACCAAATCGCATACCGGCAGCGCATAGTCCGGATAATCAACGGACTGCTCGCAGTCGCAGCCCAAATCCTGAATTTCGTGGCCCAGCGATTTCAACAACGGAACAATTTCATCCTTCAAGCGGTAGCCGGCATGGTCTGCGCCAATGGCTATTTTCATCGTCATCTCTCTCCTCATCGTTCTTTCTCCGAATTCAGGCTTCTTTTTTCCAAACAAGCCCTATGACGATAGTATACCTTTTCTTCAGACAAGAAACGACACCAAAGAGCTTGTGCAAAAGCGGAAAAGCAAGCATACCGGATGAAAACAAAAAAAGAGCATGACATGCTCCTACCAGCATGTTTGCTCTTTGCCCAGGCGACCGGCCGTATACTCCGATGCTCCACCGTGGTTATCCCACTTCCGTCGCCAGTTACATCGGAATCCGTATATGTGAGTCCATCATATCGCAAACTTGCAAAATAATCAATCCGCTTCTGTGCCGGGAAATGCGGATTCCGAATCCAGCTTGTCCAGCAGCTTGCCAATTGCCTCCTGTATTTCTTGCGAGCAGCTGTCGTAGGTAGTTAACGAGCCCCCAAATGGATCTGCAATATCAAAGCTTGGAATCGTCTTCTCCAGCTCCAGCATCCGCTGTCTTTCTTCCTTGGATAGCTGGCCGCCGATCGCCCCCCTCATCTGCATGTCGCTGTACAGGCCCTCCAGCTCCGAAATATTCGCCGCCACGGCCGTATCGCTATAAACAAACTCTTTGAGCGTATAGGTCTTGTCCACCGCTTCGGGATGATAATGTAGCACGTCCCGCTTATGCCCGCTAGTCATCGTAAGAATCAGATCCGCCCATTCAACGGCCTCTGCTGTAAGCCGGCTTGAGGAGCCGGCGTGGGAAACATTTCTCCGGCGCAACGATTCCAGCGCATGCCCGGATACAGGAAGCCCGTCCACCGTGGAGACGCCTGCCGAACGCACGGATACAGCCGTGCCTCTCGCCTGCGCCATTTCTCGCAGCAGGGCCTCGGCCATCGGGGAACGGCATGTATTACCCGTGCAAACAAATAAAATCGATTTCACAAAGCCCACTCCTTCCTTCATTCAACGGACAGACAACAACTAAGCGGGAAACACTGTCTCCCGTGTTTTCAGTCAGCCCTAACTTAGAAGATAAACAAAATGCCGAATATGAATAAAATAGCCCCGCCGCAGGCCTCTCCGTATTCGCCCAAATTTCCGCTCACCTTTCTGCCAAGCAGCAAGCCAAGCATCGACATCAGACCGCCCAAAATGCCGAATAAAGCAATCGTCAGCCAAAGATTGGCGGAAAACACGCCTAACGTAATGCCAACGGAAAAAGCGTCGACGCTGACGCTAAAAGCAAGGACAAGGAGTCCCCATAGCGACCGGTGATCCAGCGACCGGACTTCCTCTCCCCGAAAGGAGCTGTACATCATATGAATGCCAAGCAGCACCAGAAGCACGCCTGCCGCCGATGTGGCCAATTTGCCAAGCAGCCCGCTTACCAGATGGCCGGTCCATACTCCGCCAAGCGGCATCAGGACGTGGAACAGCCCGATTACAAAACCCATCTTAGCGATATCCCTAAGCCTGATACCCTTTAGCCCGATGCCGAGCCCAAGGGAAAAGGCGTCAAAACCGAGTGCTAGCGCAATAAATAGAAGCGTCAGCGCTTGTCCGATAAATGCAGCATCCCACACGCCATCTCTCCCCCATGTCCGCAGCGTTCTTAAACCAACATATGCGGACGAGGGGCCAAACATGTCCCGATCGAGATTGCGACTGCGACTGCGACTGCGACTGCGACTGCGACTGCGACTGCAACTGCGACTGCGACTGCGACTGCGACTGCGACTGCGACAAGTGTTTCCTGCAATCAAAGGCTTTGCAAGTTAAAGCTGTCAGTTCAGCTTAATGACTTTGCTGGCTGCTTTGCTCAAGCGGTTCATCAATGCCCGGCCGATGCCTTCTTCGGAACAGGACTCCGCCCATAAGGATACGGCCCCCTCTTCATCAAAACAGCGCAGCGCGGCATACAGGCGGGCAGCCGCCTCGTCAAGCTTCTGACGGCTTCCCATATCCATTTTCACATCCGCTTCATACCGATGGATACTTTCCGAAAAAGCCAACACGCCTGTTCGTTCACCACGCGCTGAGGCCTCTGCCAGCCGGGCCGCAATATATGCCTCTGTTTGCTCAGGGCTGCCCTCCACCAGCGTCAATTCGCCTTGAGGCGCATAATGAATATACTTCATTCCAGGAGAACGGGGAGCTTCCTCTTGATCCGACACGCCATCCTCGCCTCCCAGGACAGCAATATCCGGAAGGGCGCGCCGAAGCTTTTCCAGGGTTATCCCTCCCGGCCTCAAAATAGCAATGGTATGCTCGTCCAGCAGCTCGACTACGGTGGATTCAAGCCCCACTCCGGTTGCGCCGCCATCTACTATCCCATGTATCAATCCATCCAAGTCGTCAAGCACGTGGGACGCTTCCGTAGGACTAGGCCTGCCGGAGCGATTAGCGCTAGGCGCTGCAACGGGACAGCCCGCCTGCCGGAGCAATTCCAGTGCCAAAGGATGATCCGGCATCCGAACGCCGACCGTAGGCAGGTTAGCCGTCACCAGCGGCGATAACGCGCCTGATTGCACTGGCAGCACTATGGTCAACGGCCCCGGCCAAAATAACTCCATCAACTTCCTCGCAAGCGTCGGATAAGGCTTAACCAGCCCATCTAGTTGATCGCTATCCGCGATGTGCACGATCAGCGGATTGTCCGACGGCCGCCCCTTCGCTCTGAAGATTCCGGCAACCGCATCGGTATTTCGCGCGTCAGCTCCCAGGCCGTACACCGTCTCCGTAGGAAAAGCCACGAGCCCGCCTCCCTGAAGCGTCTCCGCGGCCTCCTCCAGCCATGCGGAATCCTCATGGGTTCCGCATCTATTATGGTTGTGCTGCGCATTCTGACCCCGGAATGAGCTCTTCACGTTATCCTTATAAGTCATCCATCTTTTAGTTTTCATCATTTCCGCGTGTCATTCCCTGTTCTATCCATGTAGGTGTTGCCTGCGAACCTTGCCGGTTCACGGCTATTATAACATGACTAAAAGTTTGTGTTCAAAAATAATCCCGACCTTGAACAATCTCTAAAACAAGGATTTGAACCAGTCCATAATTCCCTCAATCAGCTCCCACAAGAAAAAGCGTACCTCGGGAGTTTCTTCTTCGCCATCCCCGTCCCCTTCAGCCGTCAAGGAGGAAGCATCTCCATCTAATTCTGCCGATGCTGCCGCCTCGTCTTCAAGCCCTTGGTCGTTTTCCGCGTCAGATCGCGAGCTTTGGTTGCTCGTCTTCCCTTCCGAAGCAGCCGCCGTCTGGTTTGCCGGTGCCGCTGACGCTTCTCCCGTAGCCGCATCGATGAAGCATAATGGAGGAAACAGCACGCACCACCAGTTTTGACCTTCGCCTTCGCCGATTGTAATCAGCAAAGCTTCATACTCTCCGGCAGGATACACCTTGCTGCCGTACATTTTGGTCGGAAACTGAACGTTGCCCAGAATGGCCGATGATTGATGGGGAAATCCTCTGCTCTCCAACACGCCTGCCACTATACCCTCCACCTCTGGCAGCCGGGATTGTATGACCTCGCGGGCTTCGGAAATATCGTTAAGGCCAACGGCCCAGCTGTTCATCGCTTTTACCACTTCATCCCGCACAACGCGCTTGACCGCCTGGTCGGCAGGGCTGTCGGAATTGGCCAAAATACGCAGCCGAATGGCTTCTTGTGGAATATCACCTTGCGCCACTGCCGCATCCATGCGGCCAGCTTCCCAGCTCATCACCAGCACAAGCAGCGCCATTATAATAAAACCGTATGATTTACGGTAAGAAAATCGGTAGGGTTTTAGAGATGAAGCATCAGAAAAAGGACGAGTCGTAATCGAAAGAGTAGAATCGGATGAATAAGAAGGATAAAGGGAATAATTACGGGACATTACACAAGCTCCTCTCGCGCACCCGCCGGTGCGTCTGCTTGCGTTCCGGAACGTCTCTATCCCCAGTATGTCCGCCTCTCGCAATCTATAAACCTATTCATTTGCAAAAAAGAGGTCTATGATTGCTATATTGAAAAAATAGAGCGACTATCAAGCATCTTTCCAAAAAGAAGGAGTGTTGACATTGCAGCAGCCCCCTTTATACGAAACCTATCGCCCTCTCCTGCTGGCCTTGGCCTACCGCATGCTTGGCTCGCGAAGCGACGCAGAGGATGTGGTGCAGGAAGTATTTACCCACTATTTTCAGCTTGATCAGGACAAAATCGAGCATGCAAAGTCATACCTTATCCGCATGACAACCAATCGCTGCCTGAATCTGCAAGGCTCAGCCTATAAACGAAAAGAAAGCTACGTTGGAGAGTGGCTGCCGGAACCTTCTGTCCTTTATGATGATGGCGCATCCCATGACCCTGCTTTCTTGTGGGACAAAAATGAAACCGTCACTTATGCCATGCTCGTAATGCTGGAGCATCTGGGGCCCGTTGAGCGAGCCGTTTTTCTGCTGCGGGAGACACTTTCCTATGAATATGCGGAAATTGGCGATATTTTGGGCAAAAGCGAGGCGGCTTGCCGAAAAATCAACAGCCGGGCGAAACAAAAGCTTCATGCAGACAAGCCCGCGCCAGCCTTTAACCACGAACGCGCCGGCGCACTGGCGCAGGCGTTTATCAAAGCGGCGGAAACCGGGAATACAGAAACATTGCTCTCCATACTGACCGAAGATGCCGTATTGCTGTCCGACGGCGGAGGGAAAGCTCGCTCCGCCATCTTGCCCATTACGGGGAGACGCCGCATTCTTGCTTTTTTCGCTGGTCTGCACCGGAAAGGCACGTTCGAGAACGGTTTTCTTCCAGCCGTTGTTAACGGCCAAGCGGGAATGGTGCTGCTATCAGAACAATCGCCCCACATGATTTTGACTTTCAGATGGGACAAAAAAGGCGAAAAAATTGAAGCCGTTTATATTGTGGTCAATCCTGAAAAGCTGAAGCATGTCACAAAACGGAATGCCATCTTGTCTTAAGAGTATAGCCGATCCTATAAACCGGCTCATCTCATGACAAGGAGCGATTAACCATGAAAACAAGAATGGTGATGCACCAGGAGCATCCCGAGGCTTACAACGCTATGATGGGGATGGAGAAATTCATTACTTCGTCCACGCTGGACAAAACACTTTTAGAGCTGATTAAAATTCGCGCCTCTCAAATAAACGGCTGCGCTTTCTGTATCAATATGCATACAAGAGACGCCCGCAAAAACGGCGAAAGCGAAAAACGGATTTACGCGCTAAACGCCTGGAGAGAAACTCCATATTTTACGGATGAAGAAAGGGCTGTTTTAGCGCTGACGGAAGCTATGACGCTTATTTCAGGAAGCCACGTGCCAGACGAGGTATACAACGAGGCCGCACGCCATTTCTCCAACAAAACGTTGAGCGAAGTCATTATCGCCATCATTACCATCAACGGCTGGAACCGTCTTGCCATTGCAACAGGCCTCATCCCGGATTAAGCAGCGAATTGCCTTTCTAATCGCTGTGCAGCCGGAAGACGTACAAAAGCTCATGGGGGCTAAATCAGACCCCATGAGCTTTTGTGCGCACGGCTACAATATGCCGCTTGATTCCATTCAAGTCCGTCACGATGGAGATATCGTCCCATATCTCCATCTCCCGCATCCATGCCGCCACAATTTCCGGCTGGCCCATGCCCAGCTCGAACGCCACAATGCGCGGCATAGCAGGGAGCAGCGGCAGCTGCTCCAGCATGACACGGTACGGGGCCAGCCCGTCCGTACCGCCATCCAGCGCGAGATGCGGCTCGTAGTCCCGCACCTCGCGCTGCAAGCCGCTCAAATCCGCCGCCGGAATATACGGCGGATTTGACACCAGCACATCGATGGCTGCGCCGCCATCGATAGCAGTCCCCCCGCGCCCCGCGTCAATGAAGGGCGCGAGCAGGTCGCCCTGCGCAAACGCTAGCCGATCCGCCACACCATGGCGGCTGGCGTTCCCGCGGGCGACCTCCAGCGCGTCCGGGGACAGGTCGGACGCGGTCACCCGCCAGCCGGGACGCAGCGCTGCAAGCGTCACGGCGATGGCGCCGCTGCCCGTGCCGACATCAACCACTGTCGGCACGGCATTTTTACTGCCGCTAACATGCCCTGCCGAACCGCCCGCCTGTCCTGCACTAAATGTTGTCGGCTCAGAGCCCCCCCACAGGCGGTCCGCCGCCTCCAAAACGGCTTCCACCAGCAGCTCCGTTTCTGGACGTGGAATCAGCACGGCAGGCGACACCCGGAATGAACGGCCGTAGAACCAGCCTTCTCCCATAATGTATTGAAGCGGTTCGCCAGCCCCTCGCCTGACGATCATCCTTATCCACTGCTCTGCGCCATCGGCGGGAAACGGCTCGTTCCAGCGGAACAGCAAGGCCGCTTTGTCCAGGCCCAGCACATGCATCAAAAACAGCTCTGCATCGTTACGCGCCTCGTCTACGCCTTGCCCGGAGAGCCATTCCGCAGCTCCCGCGCAAGCCTGCCGAAGAGTGCAGCCAGGCTTAAACCAATCCGCGCTTTGCTGTACTTGATCTTGACCATTCATAAATCGCCGCACCTTTCATTTTTGTTCAACGTCGCTTTCATAAGAAAACCTCTGCCGCATCCGCGTCTTAAACGCGCTCATGACCGGCAGAGGCCTGTTTCTTGTTTTTATGAAGAGCTTCTTCGGACTTAGACGCCCATGCTCTCCCGCTCCATGATTTCAGCCTGCTCCGCAATGGTAAGCGACGAAATAATGTCGTTCATATCGCCGTTCATGACGGAATCCAGACGATGCAGCGTAAGATTGATGCGATGGTCCGTTACCCGGCTTTGCGGAAAATTGTACGTGCGAATCCGCTCGCTTCGGTCTCCCGTTCCCACCTTGCTTTTGCGCTCGCCCGCATATTTTGCTTCTTCCTCCTGACGGCGGATATCGTAAATCCGCGCGCGCAGAACCTGAAGCGCCTTGGCCTTGTTGTCGTTTTGTGATTTGCCGTCTTGGCAAGTCGCCATAATGCCCGTCGGCACGTGCAAAACACGAACCGCGGATTTGGTTGTATTAACGGATTGCCCGCCGGCGCCGCTGGAACAGAACGTATCAATCCGAATATCCTTGTCTAGGATTTCGATTTCTACATCCTCAACCTCCGGCATCACAGCTACAGTCGAAGTCGACGTATGAATGCGGCCGCCGGATTCCGTTACCGGAATACGCTGAACGCGATGCGCGCCGCTCTCATATTTCAGCTTGCTGTAGGCCCCTTTACCGTTGACCATAAAAATAACTTCCTTGAAGCCGCCCAAATCATTTTCGCTGAAATCCATAAGCTCGACTCTCCAGCCTTGGGAGTCGGCATATTTCGTATACATCCGGTACAAATCGTAAGCGAACAAAGCCGCTTCGTCGCCGCCCGCCGCGCCGCGGATTTCCACAATGACGTTTTTGTCATCGTTAGGGTCCTTCGGCAGCAGAAGAATTCTCATCTGCTCCTCCAGCTTCTCCTTGCGCTCGGACAATTCTTCAATTTCCATCTTTACCATTTCGCGCATTTCGTCGTCCAGCTTTTCGCCTTGCATAAGCTTGGCGTCGTCCAACTGAGCAACTACGCTTTTATATTCCGTGTACGCATCAAATGCCTCTTGTAAATCCGACTGCTCCTTGGACAGCTCGCGGAGCCGTTTGGGATCAGAGGACACGTCCGGATCGCATAGCAGTTCACTCAGCTTTTCATACCGGTCGGCAAGCGCTTGTAATCGGTCAAACACAGCTATTCACCTCTGTTTTGTTTCCTGATCTTATTCCTTCAGTATACCACATCATAAGCCGTCTATCGATAGATGTTCATAATGGCCAAGCGGTATTTCTATCCACAAATTGTACACAACCTGTGCACATCTTGTCCACAAGCCCGCGAAAAAAGGCTCCAGCCAGAAATCAGCACTTGACTTCAGCCGAGATAAAACGCTATTTCCATCAATTAACTTGCACTATTCAATTATTTTTCCATAGCCTGTCCTGCTGCATCCTTGCCCAGCCTCTTTCTCCAGCTCTACTCGCAAATCCCAAACAACCCGCAGCAAGAACTGGCTGATCCAGTCTTGCTGCGGGCTGCCTATTAAGTTGAAGCACGGTCAAAGCCGCTGGTTTACAGCCGCATATCCCTTGCTTCAGCCTTATGGTTTAGACATTAAATCTGAAGTGCATAACATCCCCGTCGCGTACAACGTAGTCCTTGCCCTCCAGGCGGAGCTGGCCTCTCTCCCGTACAGCCGCCATAGAGCCTGCGGCTGCCAAATCATCATAAGACACCACTTCCGCACGAATAAAGCCGCGCTCGAAATCGGTATGAATGACGCCGGCCGCTTGCGGAGCCTTGGTACCTTTACGAATAGTCCATGCGCGCACCTCTTGAACGCCCGCCGTAAAATACGTATACAGGCCAAGCAGCTTGTAGGCGGCATTAATCAGACGATTCAAGCCGGACTCTGTCATGCCCAGCTCAGCCAGAAACATTTCTTTGTCCTCGCCCTCAAGCTCGGCGATTTCAGATTCCACTTTAGCGCTAATAGGAACAACCTCCGCGCCTTCCTCCGCAGCAAACTGGCGAACAAGCTGGACGTATTGATTTCCTTCGGTATCGCCAGCTTCTTCCTCGCTCACGTTGGTGGCGTACAGAACAGGCTTCATGGTCAGAAGATGCAAATCGCGGATCAAAATCTGTTCATCATCGGACAATTCCAGACTGCGGGCCGGCTTGTCATTGTACAGGGCATCCTTCAGACGCTCCAGCACTTCAACCTCCTGCGCAATCTTTTTGTCACCGGATTTCAGGTTTTTGCGGGAACGCTCAATCCGTTTTTCCACCGTATCCAAATCCGCCAAAATCAGCTCAAGGTTAATGGTCGTAATATCCCCGATAGGGTCAACCTTGCCTGCAACGTGGGTAATATTTTCATCAACAAAGCAGCGCACGACGTGAACGATGGCGTCAACTTCGCGAATATGGGCCAAAAACTTGTTGCCCAATCCTTCGCCCTTGCTTGCGCCGGCAACCAGACCCGCTATATCCACAAATTCAAAAGCGGTTGGCACGATGCTTTTAGGCACCACCAGCTCAACCAGCTTGTTCAGACGCTCGTCAGGCACTTCAACAACGCCTACATTGGGATCAATCGTACAAAATGGATAGTTTGCAGACTCAGCGCCCGCTTGCGTAATTGCATTAAACAGAGTAGATTTCCCTACGTTTGGAAGACCTACGATTCCAGCTTTCAAAGCCATTTATTAGACACTCCTCATATTCCGAAAGTAAGCAACTCAAAACATTATACCCCAGCCGCCCCCGCAAGAAAAGCATCGGCTCAATTCCTGCCTTGACTTGTTCCCTGAAAACCGGGTAGAGCGCACCGTGAAACGACATAATAAGGTCAAGGAGGTGGATGCTGCTATGGAAAACAAAAAGCATAAAGGCAACTATAAAGGAACAACCGCCATGAAAGCCAAAAACCAGGACATGGCTTTTGTTAACGACAACATGGAGGACGCCAAATCCGTTTCCAACTTTTCAGGCAAAAAGAAAAGGACCGATTAACGACCCTGAATGGTCTTCAATAGCCCTTAACAGTCCGCAACGGATCTGGAGCACACCAGTCATCTAAGTTGCTAACGGCCTTGTCACCCGATCGCCTTCTGAACTGCTCACTAGTCCGTTTATCATCCGCTTTCCGGACATAAATGACCGTTGAGACGGCAAAAAGCAAGATTAGCAAAATCTAGCGGACATGGCTGTCCGCTAGAACCCGAAAGTAACATAAATGGTGCGAAAATAGAGCTCTTGCGGACCAAAATGACCGTTAAAAGTCATTTTTGCTAAAATAATCATTTTAACGGACACAGAAGTCCGCATAAGCTCAGCCTATCCTCAAACTACATGCGCAGAGGGGCTTCCCGCAGCTCTTCCCGCTTCTGCAAATAGCGGAAAAACGCGGTGGCTGCTTCCGCTCTTGTTACCTTTTTCTCCGGCAGGAATTTGCCGTCTGACAAACTCATAATTTTCAGCCCCACCGTAATGGCGGCTTGCCCCTTGTTCTTGATGGCGCCAGCATCCTTGAAGGATACTTTGAACATATAATCATAGTTCGCAAGCGTGTTGTACCCCAAGGCGCGTACGATCAGCTCCGACATGTCATCCCGCGTTACAGGCTCATCGGGATTAAAGGCGCCGTCGCCCAAATCAATCAGGTTTTGCTGGAGCGCCGATTCTACATAGACGAAATAAGCGGAGTCTGCAGCTACGTCTGCAAACGAAGCTGCGGCAGCTGAATTTTTAGCCATCGCTTCAAACTCATACGAACGTCCGTTATTCCGTGCCAGAACGAGCATTTTGATCAATTCGCCCCGTGTAATGACTGCGCCCGGCATGACTTTGCCGTCCTTCAGGTCAAGAGCGCGATAAGCTACCATCAGCTGCAAGGCCTCTTCCGCCCAATGTCCTTCGGCGTCCATTGCTCTGGGCAGCTCCAGACTAGTGACTGCGCCCGTCGCTTGGCTCCGCCATTCCCCGCTTTGCGCATCCAGAAATAACGACTCGGGCCGATCCTTGTCAACCAGCTGATAAATCAGTTCAATATCAGTCTTCTGTTCTGCTCTGGCAAAGGCGGGGTCCCCTGCCGCACGCATCAAATTCACTTTATCAAGAGACAATAACATGCCATCCAGCGTATATTGCTGATTGACCTGGTAAGTCAATTGTACATCATAATAGTCCATCCACTTGGCCAAAGCTTCAGGACGAGTAATCAGCGCCGGCGCTTTCGCAGGGTACTCAAAAGGCCGGATAGAGCTGTTGTAGGATCTGACTTGACCTGAAACAGCATCAATGGATACATAAATGCTATCATAGTCAACAACGGCCCCATTGACCTTCCTCTGGAATTGAATATCGTAGCTGTAAATCTCCTCCGGCTTACGGCCTTCAAAAATCTTTGGAGACGGGGAAACCGTATATAACTCGTGGCTCATCCATGGCAGCTGCTGCTTGACGAGCTCCTCCGCTTTTGCAATCGCTTGCTCCAACGTTATGCTCTTGCTCTCCGTGGTTTCTTTGTTTGTGAAGGTATAATAGCTTTCCACTTCACCCGTGCTGCCGTTTACTCTGGCAGAAATATTGCCGGATTCGCCGCCTTCTCTTTTGACGGACCACTCTAGATTCCAGGAGGAGCTGGTTTTGCTATCTCCCTCTTCACGCGACTCCGTATAGCCGGTACTCCGGAGCTCGCTGCCCTCCGGCAATGGAAATGCCTTTTCAACCGCTGCAATGGCGTCTTTTTCCGATATCACTGTTGGCTTGGGCTTGGCAGCCAGAGGTTCTGTTGTCAACGGTGTTTTGGCTACTTCGGCATAGTAGTAGCCGTAAGCATCGCCATATTCTGTTTTCTGACCTGTTACCGCATCAACCGCCACTGCCCCCATTCCGTAGCCCAAACGAGGGATCTGCTCATCTGCCTTAGCATTATAGGGAAGCAAATATACGAGGTTAAGCGTCGCGGCATCCTGAAGCGCCTTCGCGGCCTGGTCCTTGCTCAAATAATCGCCTGCTTTGGGAAAAGCGATGGTTTCGTCCCAATTCAGCCTGAAGCTCTCGATATGACCTTCGCTATTGATGGTCAGATCCATATAATTGCCCAAATAAGGAATGTCGCCCACCATACGGTCAAAACGTATTTGATGTGAAATAGCTCCGCTAAGCGGAGGCAGCGGCATAACGCCATACGAATCATTTAGCTTGACCTCGGAGGAATAGGGCTTCGCAATCTGATTAATAAATTCTTCCGCCAGCTTCAACGCGGCGGCCCGATCCACCTTCAGCGGATAGGTCGCTTGAGCTGCAGATGTGTATTGTTCATTGTAAAAGCTCAGAAGCTGACCGCTGACAGCATCCAGAGAAGCTCGAATGGAGGCCGTCTGCTTGCCGTTATTGCGTTTAACAAAATTCATTTCCCAATAGCTTCTTGTTCCGTTGACCAGCTTGTTCGTCCTGTAGCTGGAGCTTTGCAGCTGAAAATCGTCAGGAATACGGACATATTGGCGAAGCAGCTTTTCAGCCTCGGCTTTGACTATTTTGGCGTCTTTTTCGTCGCCCTTGACCCCTTCGCTGTTTTGCGCTTCTGACAGCGCTAACATTTCATTGGAATTGGTGGTCTCTTCCGCAGCCATAACCGGCACGCTCCAGATAGAGGCCGCCATGGTTACAGCCACAGCAAGCGCAATCCTGCTTTTTTTCCTTTTTCCTCTTTCCATCCAAACAACACTCCTCGGCATTTTTTTGAACCTTGCTCACCCTGCTCCTCCGCACAGATAAGCAAGTATCTAGTACATGCGCTTCAATGTATGTAAATATCTTCTAGTTCCTACACCTTTAGACGCTTCAATCCGTCAAAAAGTTGCACAAAAAAACCGCATTTCATCAGCTCGGGGCAAATGAAATGCGGCTTCGTCATGCGCTATATCAGATTAGCATAGCTGAATCAAGCGGCTTACAGCTGGTTGGAAATTTTCGCTTTAAGCGAATCCTTGCTTTGCAAACCAACCATTTTGTCAACGGGCTGGCCGTCTTTAAACAGAATCAGCGTTGGAATACTCATAACGCCGAATTGGGAGGCCAATTCCGGCTCTTCGTCCACATTGATTTTGGCAATGGTCGCTTGACCCGCCAGCTCAGAGGAAAGCTCCTCTACAATTGGAAGTTGCGTTTTGCAAGGGCCGCACCATGGCGCCCAGAAATCTACAAGAGAAACACCAGCTTTAATGCTTTCGGAAAAAGTATCTTTGGTCAATGCTACTGCTGACATGATCATCATTCCTTTCATCTATCCATTGTGTATGATTAAGGGAGTAACCCGTCTCACCTATTGTTCGGCATCTGCACTTTGTCACAGGCCTGAATTTGCCCCAGCACATCATTAATGGTAATGCCGCCAAAGTGCTCTTCCAGCTTTTTCTCCGCCGTACAGAAAATGCTGAACATGACCTTGTTCATATTGGAGCCGACTACGCAATCCATGCCAGGATCCCCGGAGCACCAGCTGGGAATTAATGAGCCTTGGGCCATTACTCTGTAGACGTCGGCCAAGGTTACAACGGCCGGATCAATCATCAGACGGTAGCCGCCGCCGGAGCCTTCGCGGGTATCGACGTAGCCGCTTTTTCGCAGACCGCTCATTACTTTGCGGACGCGAGCGGAATGAGTGCCGACGTTTTCGGCGATCAAATCGCTGCTGGCCATCTTATCCGGCAAATAGGCCAAATAAACAAGACTGTGTACGGCAATCGTAAATTCACTATTCACTATGCGCGGGCCTCCCTGCTTTATACTGTAATAATATCTATTACAGTTGAATCTGTCAAGGGGGTTGGCTCTGCCCTTTTCCGGTGAAACGCCCGCAAGCCCGCAAGCGTCCCCTGCTTTAGCTTGCTGCAGCGCCCCCCATTCTATACCGGCACGCATGAAACGTTTTCAGCGGATGGTCATTTGACACGACAAGGAAATCTTTAAAACCACAAGGAATAGTAACCATCCTCATCAGGCTCCATTGGATCAAACAAAAACCCGGCGCTTTGAAAGCATTTTAAGCAAGCGGCGTTATCCGCCTCAATACCTGCATGCCATCTTTTGATATGCTGTAGCTCCGGCAGGCTCATTGCCTTCGTTAAGATTGCTCTGCCATATCCTGTGCCGCGCAGCTCCGGACTTACAACAATGGCAACACTCCCCGTGTTCTGTTCCTCCTGCTGCTCCTGCTCAATCATAATAACCCCAACGGGATCATTTTCTGAAAATGCTGCCCATACAAAGTAATCAAGGCTTGATTGTACATAGCTAAACCATCCTTGCAGCGGAAGCATGCCTTCCAGGCGGCGCTTCACTTCCGCGTCCTGGAACCAAGCCTCAAGCATCGTTAAATCCTGTTCTTTGAGTCTTTGCAGCCTATTTATTACAGCATCCATTCGATTTCCTCCTGCCTCCATTAATGATCCTGCATCTCCAGCCACTGTTCCATCCATTCGTCGAGATTTTCCTGCAGGAAAGCCCGTTCATTCCAAGCTTGCTGCAGCCGCTCCGCTGTCTTGACAGCTTCTGCTTCTCCGGCTTGCCCCATTTGATCCATTTCGGCATCAAGCTCCGCAATACTCCGCTCCGCTTGCTGAATTTTGGCCTCCAGCTGCTGACTGCCGGAATCCATTTGTCCGCTGCGCGCAGAGGAGGATTGTTTATTACCTGCTTCCGTTCGTTGCCGGCCTTCCATAGAGATAACACAACTTTTCCTTTTGACGCTCTCCGCCTTGTAATCATCGAAGCCGCCCAAATAAATGTCCAGACGTCCGCGATCCAGCTCCCAGATTTTTTGTGCCAGACGGTTAATGAGATACCGATCGTGAGTGACGATCAGAAGCGTGCCCGGATAATCCTCCAGCGCCTCCTCCAGCGCCTCTCGGGAAGCAATATCCATATGATTGGTTGGTTCGTCCAGAATGAGCAGATTCGGCTTCTTCAAAACGAGCAAAGCAAGCCGCAGACGGGTCCACTCTCCACCGGACAACATGCCGAGCGGCTTAAATACTTCTGTTCCATAAAACATATACGCAGCAAGCGCATTTCGGGCTTCGCCTTCTTCCATCCCTGCTTCCGTCCGGAAATAGTGAAGCACGGTTTGTTTGGGATCATCCGGAGGCTGCTGTTGAGGCAAATACCCCAATTCAACCCGCGAGCCTATATTTATTGCTCCGTTATCAGCCGCCAGTTCCCCTAGCATCAGCTTTAGCAGAGTCGACTTCCCTGAACCGTTGTCCCCGATCAGCATCACATTTTCGCCATAGTGAAGCTCTCCGGAAACTCCGGACAACACAGGGGTTGCGCCGTAGCTCTTATTCACATCCTGAAACACGACGGTTTGCTTGCCCGACCGTTCGGTTGGCCTTAAATCAAATTCCGCCTCTTTGCGGTTGATAGCGGGACGCTTCACCTTCTCCATCCTATCCAGCGCCTTTTGCATACTCGCCGCACGTCTGAAAAATTTACCGTTATCGCCGATCCTTCCCCATTCCATCAGCTGCTTGATCGTTTCCCTCATTTTTTTGATCTGCTTCTGCTGCTCCTGATAATCCGCGAACTGCCTGAGAATAAGCTCTTCCTTCTCTTTGGCGTAACGGGAGTAGTTCCCGTGGAAAACGGTGGTTTCCCCATCCTCCAGCTCCACGATTTTGGTGGCAACCCGATCCAGAAAATAACGGTCGTGGGATACGATCAGACACGAGCCCGGATATTTCTGCAGAAAGTCCTCCAGCCATTCCACAGCAGACATATCCAGATGATTGGTTGGTTCGTCGAGCAGCAGCAGGCCCGGCTTCAACAACAGCTGCGAAGCAAGAGCAACCTTCGTTTTTTCACCACCTGACATAGATTGAAACGTTCTGGAATACCACTCTTTTGGAATGCGCAGACCTTCGGCAACGCCATCAATGGTCGATTCCAGCTCATAGCCGCCTTCCGCCTCGTAACGCTCCTGAAGTTTGGCGTAATCTGCCAGCAGTGATTCCAGCTCCCCGTTTTCCAGACCAGGATAAGCCATTGCCGCTTCCAGCCGCGACATTTCATTGCGAGCATGCAGCAATTCGCGGAAAGCCAATGAAAGCACGTCGTAAACCGTCGCTCCCGCCTCCGCGCCCGACATTTGCTGAAGGTAGCCGATGCTTATATGCTTGGCAATGGCAAGCATGCCATCGTCCGGAGACTCCTGCTTTGCAAGCAAACGGAGCAGCGTTGTTTTTCCGCAGCCGTTTCGGCCGACAAGTCCTGCCTTTTCCCCTTGATGGAGCTCGAAGGTTACATTCTCCAAAACAAGCTGAGCGGCATTGTATTTTTTAACATTTTGGCAATTTATAATTAACATGAGGGTTCCTCCTAGAATCAGAGGCCCTACCCCGTTTCCATATATAAAAAAAGGGCGCAGGGAAAATTCCCTACGCCCGGTATCGCTTCAGGTCAAGGTAGGAGCCTTTTCGTTAGTTGTAATGTCGTATGGTTAAAAATGGACAGACCTCTCCCGTCTTGACCAAAACCATGCATGATGCCAGCCATCGCAATGGGCAGCCGGCTCACTTGGACATTGACAAACTCCCGATTCATCCTACCTTCACCTCCTTAAAGGTAGTTCAAAAAATCCACTTTCCATTACGAAGCATGCCTAGCGGCATAATCAGCATCGAATATGAAATTCAGCCGAACTATCCGGTCCTCACGTAGCTTCCACTACGCTCCGGTCCTCTATTTCTAGCTTCATTCCATCTTCTCGGTACTGATAAGCGAATTTTTTGAACACCTATTTTTCACATAATTATCTGAAAGTATATCATGTGCCGGGGTTGCCTGCAAACCATACATCTTTTTTTCATTAGATGTCATGAAGGAATCAGCGGCGCGAATACAATTTAAAGAGTCTCCAATTACGGCAGGGAGGTGAGTAGGGTGGGCTGGTTTGGAAGCAAGTGGGTAGTCGTCAGGACCGAAAGCGGTGCGCGCGTAGACGATATCGACCGGCTGGACGCCATCTTCAAAAGCAATGGAATGAAAACCAAAATTTCGTTGGAAGGCAGCTCGATCAAACGCATTCAAGTACGCAAAAAAGATGTAGATCGGGCCAAGGAGTTAATGCAAATCTTCGATGACGAGCGCTGATGCCTGGGCGGCGCGCCGCAGCTTGAAGCCCGGAAAGTAAAAAAAGGGTTCCTTCCATAACGGAGGAGCTCTTTTCTTTATGGTCGTAAATCCCTTTATTTTGTTGCACTGGCAGTAGGGAAAATGATACCATTTATACGATTCTGGCCCTTTTTTTCAGCAAATTAAGAAAAAGAAAGGAACGACTATGAGTACGACACCTGTTAAGAAAAAGGAACATATTCCACAGCTGCAGCTAGTTCGGGCAATCGCTATTATCGGCGTGTTATCGGTGCATGCCAGCGCGGCTGCAACGGTTACGATGAAGGATTCGGCGTATTTTTTCCTTTATAACTTTGCTAACACCTTTATGCGCTTTGGGACTCCCACTTTTATTTTGCTTAGCAGCTTTGTGCTTTTTTACAGCTATTACAACCGACCGCTGGACGGCAAGCTGATTAAAGGCTTCTACAAAAAAAGACTTCTGTACATAATCATTCCTTACATTCTGTTCTCGGCTATTTATTTCGTTTACGGAAAAATAAGGGCGAATTTGCCTTATTTAACGTCGGATGCGCTCCTGCAATTTCTGGAGAAGCTGGCCAAGGGCGAGGTCTATGCCCATCTGTATTTTATTTTTATCAGCGTTCAGTTTTATCTGCTGTTCCCGTTGCTTTTATGGGTTGTGAAGCGTTGGAAAAATACCGTCTATTGGCTCATACCAACGGGCTTTTTGCTGCAGTGGGCCTTTTTTCTTATGAATGAATATTATTGGCGGTTAGAAATGAAGGGCAGCCTGGCTCCCTCCTACTTTCTCTTTTTCTTTACCGGGGCGGCGATTGGCATCTTTTTTCCGAAGCTGAAGGACTGGTTTGCGGTCACCCGCGAATACGCCAGTCCGAAAAAAATAGCCGTCTGGTGCCTGACCTTCGGCATCTGGCTCACTCTGGCTCTGTCGCACGTCATGCTTTATTACAATGTACGGGCTAATGGAACCCGATATCACATCTTGATTTACGAGTTTTTATGGAGCTTCCATACTTTATTTTCGGCGCTGGTCGTCATTGGCCTATCCTTCTTTATTTACAGACATTTGCCCGTATTGTTGTCGAAGACCTTGTACAGGCTGGGTCAGCTTTCATTCGGCGTATATCTCATTCATCTGATCTTCCTGTTTATTTACGATGACAACGTGCGCCACTTCGGTTCGTCATTGCTGGAGCATGCCCGTTATTTCGGCAGCTTTGTATTTATGCTGGTTGGCTCCTGGCTTGTTGTTGGCCTTGTCACGCGTTTTGTTCCGTATTCCTGGGTTCTCTTCGGCACGGTTCAGAAGGAGCCTATGCCGCTGGAGGCCTATCATCTTAACCGGAAAAAACGTTTCGGATGGAAGTGGCTGATCGGTTCTGCTCTGGTTGTGGCCATAATTGCAGGCGGAGCCGCCTATTTATGGATGAAGGACAAGGATACGACCAATCACAACAAGCGGCAGGAGCTGCTTGCCGTTGAGTCGGCCGAGCAAATACAGAAGCAATATGACGTTATCGTGGCGGGAACCGATCCCGAAGGTGTTGCAGCCGCGGTATCAGCTGCACGAAATGGCTTGTCCGTCCTACTGGTTGACGGCAAGGACCGCAAAATTCTGGGAGGGCTGATGACGGTTGGCGGGCTTAATACGCTGGACCTGAATTATTCGCCCAAGCAATCCTCCATACCCGGCAGCGGGCATAATTTCCTGAACAAAGGTATTTTTCAGGAGTGGTATGATCAGGTTGAGGGCACCTCCTTTGATGTCAACACGGCCGCCAACGTTTTCTACAAAATGGTGAAGGCGGAAGAAAACATTGATCTGCTCATGGGCACCCGCTCCATGGAGCCGCTGGCAAGTGAATCTGCCGACGGCATTTGGAAGGTTAGCGGCATGAACATTGTGACCGGCGACGGCCAGGAGCTGGAGGTTGCTGCGCAAGCCGTTATCGACGCCACGCAGGATGGAGATATAGCAGCAGCCGCAGGCGCGACATATACGCTTGGACGGGAGGATATCGGCAACGGGGATGCCCAGATGGCTGTTACGCTTGTGTTTGCCTTAAAGGGGATGACGCAGAGCATTTGGGATTCCTTCGGGAAACATCCCGATACCGGCATTGACGCCATGAGCGCCTGGGGGTTCCCGAGCGCCAAAAACTATGAATCCAGCAACCCGGAGCGCGTCAAGCTGCGCGGACTCAATATCGGGCGGCAAAACGACGATACCATTTTGATCAACGCCATGCATATTTTCGGCATTAATCCTCTGGACCCTGCCAGCATCAAGGAAGCGCTGGAGATCGGGAATGCGGAAGCGCCGCGAATTGTCGAATATTTAAAAACCAATTTTACCGAGTTCAAAGACCTGGAGCTGGCATATACCTTCGACGAATTGTATGTTCGCGAATCACGTCATATTCAGGGAGAATACCGGCTAACGATGGCTGATTTGCTCGCAAACCGCGATCACTGGGACGCGATCGCTTACGGCTCCTATGATGTGGATATTCAGGCGGCAAGCCATCTGGACACCGGCTACGTGCTGTATTCGCCCAAGCAATACGGCGTGCCCTTCCGGACGCTGGTGCCAAAAACGGTGGATCATTTGCTGGTCGTGGGACGGGCCGCAAGCTTTGATTCCTTGCCGCATGGCAGTGCAAGGGTAATTCCGCTGGGCATGGCAACAGGCGAGGCTGCGGGAGCGGCAGCCAAGCTGGCCAAGGACCACGCGGTTACGTTCCGTTTCATGTCCGGCTCGAAGGAGCTTATCGGCGAGCTGCGCGGCGTATTGGCTTCACAAGGCATGGATCTGAAGATGGAGAGCTTCGAAACCCCGTATTACATAAACCACAAGGCATACAGGGGATTGAAGGCAGCGGTGAGCATGCTCCTGACCAGCGGCAACCATGACAATAAAGCGTTTGATCTGGACGGGAAATCTAATATGCAGCGAATCGTATACAGCCTGTATCGCGTGAAGCAGCAGCATTCGGACTTTTTCCATGGCGACCCCGCCGCTGCTATTGCGGGAGTGGAAAACCCGGCTGGACAGGCGTTGTCCGTTGAGCAAACCGTCAAAACCATTGCAAATGCCATGGACAATGCAACCGCCGCCGACGTCACGGTAGAGGATTTTGTGGCAAACGGCTGGTTCGCGCAGGAGACGCTGGATTCCATCGCAGATCCGGCAGCGATTACGAATGGCGAGTTTTTTATGCTGATTCGCGATCTGGTTGAATATTATGCGGGAGTGGTTTACGAATAGCCGCACCAGCACAAAAGAGCAGCTTTCAGAGTCTGAAGACGACTCCGATAGCTGCTCTTCTCTTTTGGATAGCAGAGGTCGAAAAGGCTGTGCAGGATGACTTCGAGCGAGTTTTCAGACACGCCCTAATTAAGCGCCGATCAACGTTTTCAGCACCGCTAGAAGCTGGGCCATCTCTTCGTCTGTGCCGACAGTTACCCGCAAGTAGTTATCAATGCGCGGCGAATTGAAATATCTGACCAAAATCCCCTGCTCTCTAAGCTGCTTGAACAAGTCCGCCGCCGGATAAGAGGGATGAGAGATCAGCAAAAAGTTGGCTTTGGAATCCGTCACGATAAAGCCCAGGTCTTTCAGGCTTGTCATTATTTGATCGCGCGTTGCAACAACTTTAGCCGTTGTTTCTTGAAAGTAAGCCTCGTCCTGCAAGGCCGCCACGGCGCCGCGAAGAGCAAGACGGTCCATCGTATAGGAGTTAAAGGAATTTTTGATCCGGTTTAATCCATCAATCAGCTCCTCGGAGCCAAAAGCCAGGCCAACGCGCAGTCCCGCAAGCGAACGTGATTTGGACAACGTCTGGATAACCAGCAGATTAGGGTATTCCGGCACTAGCTTAACAGCCGATTCTCCGCCAAAGTCAATATAAGCTTCATCAATAATGACGACCCGGTCGGGATTGGCCTCCAGCAGCTTTCTGACCTGATCAAGCGGAATGAGGATGGCCGTTGGCGCATTGGGATTGGGAAGAATCATTCCGCCATGGTCTCCCGCAAATTGATCAATCGGAACTTGGAACTGCTCGTCCAGCGGAATAAGCTTGGGCGTAATACCGCACAGCTTAGCGTAAACCTTATAGAAGCTATACGTAATATCAGGGAACAGTACAGGGCGGGCGGGATCAAAAAATGCCGCAAACGCAAATGCAAGCAGCTCATCCGAGCCATTTCCGGCAAACGTCTGCTTGGGGGACAGGCCATAATAATTCGCGGCGGCTTGCACCAACTCCTCGCAAGTCGGGTCGGGATAAAGGCGAAGATCGGCGTTTGCCGCCTCCTTCATCGCCTCCAGCGCCTTGGGCGAAGGCGGATACGGATTTTCATTCGTATTCAGTTTAATGTAGGTCTTGTCCTTTGGCTGTTCTCCCGGCACATACGGCTCAAGTGCGGAGGCTAGAGGGGTCCAATATCTGCTCACCATACCATCTCCTTATTTTTAGTGGTGGTTCAAAAAGTTCGCTTTCCATTACGGGACTTGCCTAACGGCAAGGCCAGCGTCGAATATGGCATTCAGCCGAAATCTCCGATCCTCACGTAGCTTCCACTACGCTCCGGTTCTCGTTTTCTAGCTTCATGCCATCTTCTCGGTACTGAAAGGTGAACTTTTTGAACACCATTTAGATTTTTTTCAAAAACGGCCTGACTAGCATCAAGCCAATCCAGGCGCCCAGCGTGTTCAGGATGATATCGTCCACATCAAAGCTTCCCCGCTTGGTTAACAGCTGCGCCAGTTCAACGATAAGGATGAGCAAGGCGCACCATGTGATGACGGGAATCGAAGCGCGAAGCTTGTTGTTCAGTAACGGCATAAAGACGCCAATGGGTATAAACAATATAATATTGCCAAACAAATTTTTAATCCAGATATCGCTATTCATCCGGTCCCGGCCATTGATATAACTCTTAATGGTATCAAACGGCACCAGATTATAGGAATAACCCCATAATGGAAAGCGCTGGCGAAAATAAAGCAAATAAATCATGATTGCTGCATACACCAGCAGGCACAGCACCACCATCCAATTAAACGCCGCGTTGCGGCTGTAGGCGTTGCGAAAAAGCTTGACCTTCATCACCCTCCCTGCGCAAGACTTAATTCTGCTAGCAGCCTTCCGTTGTTAGCCGTCATTCTCTCCGTGCGTCAATACTCCAGCCTCAAACCCATTATAGCAAGGTCTCTCCTCACTCCATCAAGCTCCGCAACACCCGGAAGCAAACCCCATTGCGAAAAGCCAAACCGTGACAGCAGCGCCAGGCTGGGCTTGTTATGGCCAAAAACAAATCCCACCAGCGCCGTTAGCCCCAATGAAGGGCATGCCTCAATGGCTTTGGAGACCAGCAGAGAGCCAAGTCCGCGACCGCGATACTGCTCGGCGATATAGACGCTGATCTCCGCAGTTGCCCGGTAGGCCGGACGCCCATAGAAGGATTGAAAGCTCAGCCACGCGAGAACGTCGCCGTTTTCCCGCTCCCGGGCTACCCAGATCGGCCTATGCTGGGGGGAATGCTCCAGAAACCAGTTCATTCTGTCATCGGCGGTAACCGGCTCCAGATCGGCCGTTACCATCCGTCCCGCTATGGTTGAGTTGTAAATATGGACGATGTCTGCCAAGTCGGCAAGCTTTGCGTCTTCTATGACCACGTCCTGCTTATTCGGACCATTCATGCTTTACGCCCCTCCAGTTGCCCCTTTACATAAGCCTCGTATTCCTCGGGGGTATTCAGATTGATTGGACTATGCCCCGGCATCTCCAATCGGAGAGACACCACCTGCAGCTCCGACAGCAAGCCCATCAGCCGGCGTTCGCCCCGTTCCAGCGCAGCCTTCGCCGCTTCCGCAACAGATGTATGGTACAGCCCGTGAAAAGGCTGTCCGGGCAAACAAATAACATCCGGTCGGCCATTAGTCTCCTTTTCCAACGCCTCGATAAGAGAAAGCGAAACATCCGGAGAGTCGCATGCCGTCACGAAGACATAGCCGTCCGGCAACGACTGCAGGCCTGCATGCATGCCCGCCAGAGGTCCTTGTCCAGGATAGCTGTCCGTGACAAACCGGATTGAAGGCAGTGCATTAGAACGTTCCTCTTGTCCGTCTCGGAGGCAATCACGGTTAGCTTCGGGAACAACGTTAGATTGAACGGCGGCAGCAGCATCAAGCCACGGAGCAAGCGCCTCCCGATACGCCATTTCCTTCTCTCTGCTCCCGCATGCAATAACAAGCTCTCCGGCAATGGGAGCGATTTGCTTTGCAAGGCGCAGCAGCAGCGGTTCGCCGTTTATGGGGAGCAGCGCCTTATCGCGCCCCATGCGGGAGCTTTGCCCCCCGGCCAAAATAAGTCCGTTCAAATAGGCCATAGGCTCCAAATGCCCCCTTTGCCTTACAGGATAGGGCAAGCTTGCCCCTTTCATTGCTCTAGCAAACGGCCCGCCAAGCAAAATGCCTGACGGGCCGACCTTATGCTCCCTTAGGGCGTGTCTTAAGCTTTGGAGGGATCAAACGAGCTTTTCAGGGAAACGATGCGGTTAAACGCCAGCTTCTCCGGTGTGGAGTCCTTGGCATCCACGCTGAAATAGCCGTGGCGGAAAAACTGGAACTTGTCTCCTCCCGCCGCTTCCTTCATATTGGGCTCAACGAATCCTTGCTGCACCTCAAGCGAGTTAGGATTAATGCGCTCTAGGAAAGGCTTTTCGGCCTCTTCAGGGTTGTCCACAATCAACGGCTCATACAAGCGGAAGTCCGCCGGTACTGCATTAGTGGCTTCAACCCAATGGATGGTCCCTTTTACCTTGCGCTCGTTAAAGCCGCTGCCGCTTTTGGTTTTGGGATCATACGTGCAATGCAGCTCGACAACCTCGCCGTTTTCATCCTTGATGACGTCCTGGCATGTAATGAAATAAGCATGCTTCAGCCGAACCTCGTTGCCGGGGAACAAGCGGAAATATTTGCTGGGCGGATTCTCCATAAAGTCGTCCCGCTCAATATAGATTTCACGTGAGAATGGAATTTCGCGGATGCCCATCTCTTCATTTTCAGAGTTGTTTTCTGCGGGCAGCAGCTCACTTTGTCCTTCAGGATAGTTGGTAATGACCACCTTGAGCGGACGAAGCACCGCCATTGTGCGCAGCGCCTTCAGCTTCAGGTCCTCCCTGATAAAATGATCTAGGTACCGCTCATCCACTACGCTGTTGCTTTTGGCAACGCCGATTTCACGACAGAACGAGCGAATGGATTCAGCCGTATAGCCGCGGCGGCGCATGCCGCTGATGGTCGGCATCCGGGGATCGTCCCAGCCGTCCACGATTCCTTCGTCCACCAGCTGCTTCAGGTAACGCTTGCTCATTACGGTATTGGTGACGTTCAGGCGGGCAAATTCATATTGACGCGGAACGGCTTCCATCTCGCATTCCGCGATAGCCCAGTCGTACAATGGGCGATGATCCTCAAATTCCAGCGTGCAGATGGAATGGGTGATACCCTCAATCGCATCGCTTAGCGGATGAGCATAATCGTACATCGGGTAAATGCACCAGGCATCTCCCGTACGATGGTGATGGGAATGGGAAATGCGGTAAAGCACGGGATCGCGCATGGTTATATTAGAGGAAGCCATATCGATTTTTGCTCTAAGCACGCGCGCTCCGTCCGGGAACTCGCCCCCGCGCATTCTGGCGAACAAATCCAGGTTCTCCTCCACGCTACGGTTGCGGTAAGGGCTCTCCTTGCCAGGCTCCGTCAGAGTGCCTCTCATTTCACGCGTTTGCTCCGCGGTCAGGTCGCAGACATAGGCTTTGCCTTTTTTGATCAGCAGCACGGCGCGATTGTACAGCTCCTCGAAATAGTCGGACGCAAAGCGCAGCTCCTCCCAATCAAAGCCCAGCCAGCGCACATCCTCCTGAATCGCATCGACATATTCTGTATCCTCTTTTACCGGATTTGTATCATCAAAGCGAAGATTTGTTTTTCCGTTAAACTCATCGGCCAGCTCAAAATTCAAGCATATCGACTTGGCGTGGCCTATATGCAAATATCCGTTAGGCTCGGGCGGAAAACGGGTGATAATTTCCTTTACGCGGCCTTCCTTCAAATCTTCCACAACTATATTTTTAATAAAGTTTGAGGATGATGTCTTGTTCCCGACTGCATTCTCCATCGCGACCAACCTTTCTTAACGCATTAATTGATAACTTTTATATCCCTTTATAATACACAAAATTGGGTTAAAATACACTTCCCGAGCAGGATACAGCCTGTGAAAACGCCATTATTCGGGGGCTACTGTCGGAGACTGCTGTCAGAGTTGGTCTCCGTTTCCGTTGAAAGTTTATTAGAATCTTCTCACATTCAACACGAAACTACAATTTCGTTTTAATATAAGGCTTAGAAATCTGAACGACATACAGCCTAATTCCCTGCAAGGGAAACGGGGGAACCACTTTGGGTGAATTGATTTCGGCTGCTGCTCCGCAGCTCCTGCGAGATCATAGGGAACCTTTCAACCGAACCCCACAGCTAACCTCGTCGGCGCCGGAAGGAGTTTCAAGATTTGAAGAAGAAACTTAGCGCGTTATTACTCGGGCTTGTCCTGCTGCTAACTTTCCAAGCTGGCAGCGCTTTCGCGAGCTCCGAAATGGATGGCATCATCGATGAATTGATTGGAGTTAAATATCAGTATGGCGGTTCCACCACCAGCGGATTTGATTGCTCCGGATTCACCGGTTATGTCTTCGCAAAAATGGGTTTGGATTTGTCCCGCAGATCGGTTGATCAAGCCAGCCAAGGCGAAAAAGTCGCCAAAGCCGACTTGAAAGCCGGCGATCTTGTGTTCTTCGACACATCGGGCAAAAACAATGGCAACATTTCGCATGTTGGCATCTATGTAGGAAACGGCAAATTCGCTCATGCTTCCACACGAATCGGTGTGACTATTGATGAGCTGGATTCTTCTTACTACAAAACCCGTTATGTAACCGCTCGTCGTGTTATGGATGATAGTGCTTTTGAAAAATACGCAGTAGCGGCCAAGTAAAGCCGTTATGCAGCAGCCCCGTGCAAATCTTGCACGGGGTTTTTGCGCACTATTGGGCATTATGATTATATTGCTGATATACTGAATGTATGAACCATAACAATCAAACACCTGATTTTTTTATTCAAAAACCGGATAGTAAACCAAAATGCCAAGTCGAGCTGACAATGAAGCCTATGGACGAAACGCATGCTGCCCTCATTTGCCAGTGGGCGTACGAGCCTCCATACCATATATACAACTTCCCGGCATGGGAAGATATGAAAAAGGACGAGATCGAATTTGGCGATCCCGTCCTGCGCAAGGAGCAATATTGGGTGGCGGTTAACGAGGCTGAAGAATTGATCGGTTACGCCCAGCTATTCCCTATGGGAGGCGTCACCCGCCTTGGGCTTGGCCTGCGTCCCGACCTGTGCGGCAGAGGCAAGGGCTCCTTGCTTGCGCAATCGGCGGCTTCTTTGGCCCATTCCCTTAAGCCGGACAACGAGATCGACCTGGAGGTTCTAACCTGGAATCAACGCGCAATCCGCGCTTATGAAAAGGCGGGATTTGTCACTACGGATACCTATTTCCGGTTTTTACTTCAAGGAGATACGGGAGAATGCCATTGCATGGTTTTTACTCCGGATTATCGGTGCTATCCACAAACAAAATAACCCCGTCCCGGATCAGTACAGATATTGTACGAATCCATTCATGCGTATCCAGATCGGTATAAGCACGGGAAACAATAGGACGGCGGCGATGATTTAATTGCACCAGATTGGGAATGTAATAGGGACGCCAGCTCCAGTTTACATGCCTGAACTGCTCTTCTCTCAGCCAGCCTCCGTTTGTTCCCCGACAAAAATTAGCCGACAGCTGAATGCCGTCGCCATTGCATATGTATGCTCTTATACAGCTTTCATCCAGAGCGGGAAGCAGCCGCTCCAGCCACTCATCCGTATCCGCCACTACATCCTCGCGCCCTGTCATGTCCATAAGCTGATCAGCAATTTTTTCAGCATGATCATGCCAATGGCGCTCTTTAATGACATGACGCTTCAGGTTGCTTGCCAGCTCTGCCTCCACGAATGAGGCAAACGCTTCGGGCGGGAGTAGCTCAGGCTCCGCTTTGGCAAACAGAAAACCTTGCACATATCTGGCTCCGGCTTGAATGGCCCGCTCCAAATCCTCCTTTGTTTCAACGCCTTCAAACAGCAGCGACGCTCCAATTTGCTCCGCCAGCTCCGAAAAGGAGCGCAATACGCCGAAGTAACCGTTATGAGTTCCGCTCTTTTTCACCATATGCATATCAATCTTCAATAGATTGGGTTGAATCTGGGCAATTCGGTCCATGCTGCTAAAACCGATGCCTACATCGTCTATTGCAATTTGACAGCCGTTGGCACGGTAACGGTCAATAACGCCCCGTAAAGTGTCCATAGGACCATTAAAGCTCTCTTCGGTAATTTCAATAACAATTCTATTGGGCGGGAGCCGGTATTTCTCCAGCAAAGCTAACATTTGGAGCTCCCCGCTGGCTCCGGTATGATATAGCCACTCCGGTTTAAAATTCAGGAATAGCAGCGGCGGCATTTCTTCTCTGCCGATTCGTCCGATTGCGGCTTCTCGAATATAACCATCCACTTTGAGATGTTCATCCCTAGGAACAGAGCCATCGGCGAAAAAAGGGCCCAGACTTCTCGCAACGCCGTTGTTCACCAGTCTGCCCAACACCTCGTAGCCCGCTATAAGTCCAGTATCCATAGCAATGATGGGCTGGTAATATGGCCTTATTAAGCCTTGCGGCAAACCTTTGGGAAGCGGATGCGGCATTTGATTAGGTAAAAGGGTCATCGCGCTCACCTCTATGTCATAGTTGCGTTAGTTTCTCTGTCATAATGAACCACTTTAATTGTACGAGAGAGTAAATCCATTGTAAAGAAAGGATTGGGGCCAAAGGCTTTGCTAAGCAGCGTATCGGGCGCTTTACAACAAATCCTTCAGCATCTTCATACAGCAGTCAGCTACAAAAAAGGTCAGGACCCCTGATGGCTCCTGACCTTATTCCAAGCTGTTGCAGCAAATAGCGCGGTCATTCATGACCGTTAGCTTGCCAAAATCGTCGTAACTGTGCTTTTAACGGAAAATATCCATCCATTACCGCTGAAAAAAGCCCCCGCTACACGCACCAACTGACGTAATGCCCACACATTATACCTGTAAGATTTGCCTGTACGCAGCAGTTGCGCGTTGTTCCTGTACAATTGCTTGCTCGCTGCTCTTTACAACAGCTTTAAACGAGCTTTTTGCGAATGTAGCCTGACAGCAGGTCGATTAGCGTAATCATGACAACGATGCCCAGCAAAATAATGCCGACACGCGGCCAATTGCGAGCGCTTAGCGCAAAAATCAAGGGCGTGCCGATGCCGCCGGCGCCGATAACGCCAAGAATCGTTGCGGAGCGGACATTGATTTCGAACCGGTACAGCGTATTAGACAGAAACCCCGGCATGACCTGCGGAAGCACGGCGAACCACATCTGCTGCAGCCGGGTAGCCCCGCACGCCAGCAGCGCCTCCGACGGACCAGGATCAATATTTTCCACCTCGTCAGCATACAGCTTGCCCAACATGCCGATGGAATGCAGTCCCAGCGCCAGCACCCCCGCAAAAGAGGTTGGCCCCACCGCCTTAATAAACATTAACGCCATAATGATTTCCGGAAATGTACGAATAAAGCTAAGCATCATCCTGCCGGAACCGCTTAACCAGCGGAAGCGGCTCATATTGCCCGAAGCCCAAAACGCAAATGGGATGCAAAGCACAGCGGAAATGACCGTGCCAAGCACCGATATGGCAAGCGTATCGAGCAGGCCGCACAGCAAATCCTCGCCTTCCGGCAAATAAACATAGTTCCAGTCTGGTGAAAAAATACCCGCCGCTATCGCCTTCGTTACCTGACCCGCAGTTTCCTTCAGACCATCCATAGGTACGCCGGATAATGCCCAGATATAGACAAGAGCCAGTGCAACTATAGTAACTAGACGAAACGGGCTTTTGCGCGGTTTAGGCCGGACTACTCCGGCTTTTGTATTCATCATAGTAATTTCTCCCGCAGCTTGGTGCTGGCATAATCAATCAGCAGCACAATGACAAGCGTCATCAGAATAATGGCGCTGGTCTTGTCATATTCAAGAAATCCCAGCGTCGCTTCATAATAAAGGCCGATGCCGCCCGCTCCAACCAGGCCTAGAACAGCGGCGGCGCGCACATTGATTTCAAAGGCGTACAAAACAAAGGAGGTAAACTGCGCAGCGAGCTGAGGCACAACACCAAAAACAATGAGCTGAATCCGGTTCATGCCGACCGCGGTCATAGCCTCCAGCGGTCCCCGGTCAATCGTCTCCAATGCTTCATATGTCAGTTTAGCGATCAGTCCCAGAGAAAACACCGCCAGAGCAAAAATGCCGGGTACCGGTCCCAGTCCAAAAATCGCAACAAATATCGCGGCAAGCAGCAAATCCGGCAGCGTTCGGATCAAATTAAGCAGGAACCTCGCAGGATAATACACCCAAACATTAGGGGTGAGATTGCCAGCGCAAAAAATGGCAACAGGAATGGCGCCAATCGCGCCAATAGTTGTGCCAAGAAGAGCCATTCGGATCGTTTCCAGCATGCCCGGCAGAATGTTGTCCATATAGCTCCAGCGGGGAGGAACCATCTCCCGCAGCAATTTCATCATTTCGGGGATTCCCGCCAGCAATTCGCCAAAGCTGGCCTCTGTCTGCTTCGCGCTGGCAATAAGAAGCAGCAATACGAGAGCAGCCGTCAAAACATGTTTGATGCGTCCCGGCGGCTTGGGGCGGATTGAGACGGCAGCGCTTTGCGGAACGCCCATTTGCGTCTTCATGCCGTAATCCCCTTCTGCCCGTCCGGCGCGTTTCCTTTGTCCAGCAGCTCGTCCTCCTGGATCGGACGACCATAAATGGCGGCAAAACGTTCATTCGTCGCTTCCGACACCGGTCCGTCAAACACAACCTCCCCCGCCCGCAATCCGATAATTCTCGTCGCGTATTCACGAGCCAAATCGATAAAATGCAAATTGACTATCGTCGTAATGCCCAATTCCTGATTAATGTGCTTCAAATCGTCCATGACCTGCTTTGTCGTCAGCGGATCCAGCGAAGCGACGGGTTCATCGGCAAGAATGATTTTGGCCTTCTGGGCCAACACGCGGGCAATCGCCACGCGCTGCTGTTGACCCCCGGACAGCTGATCCGCTCTGATATAGGCTTTATCCGCGATGCCAACCCGCTCCAGCGCGCCAAAGGCCAAATCCACATCAGCCGCTGGAAATCGCCCCAGTATGCTGCGCAGCGTCGAATGATAGCCGACCCGTCCGGCAAGCACATTCCGAAGCACAGTCGACCGTTTCACAAGGTTGAAGCTTTGAAAAATCATGCCAATATCCCTCCGAATCATCCGCAGCGCTTTGCCATGGGACTTCGTGATGGATTTGCCGTTAATGACGATGTCGCCTTCGGTAATATCGTGGAGCCGGTTGATGGAACGCAGCAGCGTCGACTTGCCCGCCCCCGACAGCCCAACGACGGCTATAAATTCCCCCTGTCCGATCGTCAGGTTAATATTATTCAGTCCCTTGGTTCCGTTGGGATATTCCTTGGATACCTGGCGCAGCTCAATCATTATGTCATGCCTTCTTTCTTGAAAATGTTTCCTTCCAACACGCAAAAGGCCGGACAGCGCAAGAAACGCTGGTCCGGCCTGTTCGCTGCTTACTACTCTGTTTTCACTTTTTCGTTATACTGGCGCACAATTTCAAAATTGCTGTCTTTGGATTCAACATAACCCTCGTGTGTATAAATCTCTTTGATGATGGCATGGCCTTCTTCGTCTTTGCCGATATCAATGAAAGCTTTTTTGATTTTGTCCACCCATTCCGCGCTCATGTCGGAGCGTACGGAAATGGTGTCGTTTGGAATAGGCTCGGTGAAAGCCAGGATGCGGGTTTCTTCAAATACAGTGGGATAATCCTTGGTCACAATATTGCGGGCATCCTGAAAAATAGCGGCCGCATCCACATCGCCGTTCAGTACAGCCAATACGCCTTGGTCATGCCCCTTGACGGTGATCGGCTGAACATCCTTCAACGGATCGATGCCGTTATCCAGCAACAAGCCGGCAGGCCATACATAACCGGCAGAGGATGTTACGTTTTGGTAGGCGATTTTGGCCCCTTTCAGATCTGCTACGGACCCAATCGGAGAATCCTTTTTCACAATGAACAAAGCTTTGTAGAAGTCCACCAAATTTTCGGTTGGAGCGCCAGTGACGTCATCCACGCCGAAACGCTGCGCCTGCAGAATGACTTCAGCCGCGCCTTTTTCTTTAGCAATGACATAACCTGTCGGGGGCAGGAAGCCCACATCTACCTTTTTGGACGCCATAGCTTCAATAATGGTATTAAAATCTGTCGATACGCTAACCTTTACCGGGATGCCGAGTCGATCACCAAGCAGCTTTTCCAGCGGCTTTGCCTTGGCTTCCAGCGTTTCTGCATTTTGGGAAGGCACAAACTGCACGGTCAATTCAGTTGGCGAATAGCCCTCGGAAGCAGCTTCCGTTTGCGCAGGCGTTGATGTGTCAGCGCCGGGGCTGGGCGAACCCCCATTGGCGCCATTGCCGGAGGTTTTGTTGCCGGCTCCGCAAGCCGTAAGCAGCAAAACCAGAAATAAAACAGAGATCATTAAAGCAGACTTCTTCAAGTGAACACCCTCCAAAACGAATCTTTTATTTTTGTGCACTTGTCCACTATAAGCAAGGAATATTTGGTAAACGTCAAATCCATTTCGTATTTTTGTAAAATTTGAGGAAGGGCTGTAAACCGCCGCGGCATCTGCTAGAATAGCCTCATTATCATTTCGCTCGGTATAAAAACGAGCTCTACAGGGAGAGAACGCTGTGGCAACAAACCCGATAAACCCGACGAACTCATCAAAGAGAACCAGCGCCAGAGCCAGTATGGCGGTCTGCGACATTATAATGACCAGCGACATTCACGGCGCCATTCGCCCCATCGATTACCATACAAACGCCCCTCGCCGGGAGGGGCTTGCCATGCTGGCATCGCTCATTGCCCGCGAGCGGGAAAAGGCTCCCGAGCTGCTGCTTATCGACAACGGCGATCTTTTGCAGGGTTCGCCGCTGGCATCCTATGCTGCCGCTTTTACCGGTCAGCGGGAGGTCCACCCCTTCATCAGCGTTTTGAATGAGCTTCGCTACGACGCAGCCGTTATCGGCAACCATGAATTCAATTACGGCCTTCCATTGCTGCGCAAGGCAGCGCTGGACTCCCGTTTTCCATGGCTGTCCGCCAACATCGTTGCAGCAAAAGAGCAGCCGCTGCCTGGCGAGCAGGCGTTATGCGATGATTCATTGCCAAGTAATCTTCCTATGCCTGCCAGGGGCTTGTCCCCCGCTTTTGGGCCGCCTTATCTAATCAAAACGTTATCCTCCGGTGTAAAAGTAGCCTTGCTTGGCGTCACAACTCATTACATCCCCAACTGGGAGCTGCCCGGCCATATAGAGGGTCTGACGTTTCTGGACGCTCTGGAGACAGTGCGGAGCTGGGTTGCATATATTCGCAAGCATGAGCAGCCGGACGTGCTGGCGGTCAGCTACCATGGCGGCTTTGAACGCGATCCCCAAAGCGGCGAGCCCACCGAGCGATTGTCCGGCGAAAACCAAGGGTACGCCATGTGTATGGAAATCGAAGGCATCGATGTGTTGTTGACCGGACACCAGCATCGCCGGCTGACGGGAGAAATTAATGGAGTAACCATTGTCCAGCCGGGTGTCTCGGGGGCGTCGTGCGGCCACATATCCATCCAGCTGGAGAAGCGCGAGGGTGAGAGATGGCGCATTTTAAAAAAAGAAGCCCGGCTTTTGGAAGCCAGCTCGGAAGGCAATAGCCCGAATAATACTGTATTGGAGTTGACGGAGAAGGCCGAAGCGGCTGCCCAGGCTTGGCTGGACCAGCCCATCGGCGTGCTGGAAGGCGATTTGTCGGTTGATGACCCCTTGTCGCTTCGGCTTAGGGAGCATCCCTTTATGGCTTTTGTCCATCAGGTGCAGATGGAGGCCACGGGCGCTGAATTATCAAACGCGGCTTTTTTAAGTGAGCAAGGCGGCGGTTTTTCGGGAAGCATCACCGTACGGGATATTTCGTCCAACTTTATATATCCCAATACGTTAACTGTTCTCAGGCTGAGCGGGAGGGACATCAAGGAGGCGCTGGAGCAAAGCGCGCGTTATTTTACGCTGAACAATGCGGGGGATATTGAGGTTCATCCGGATTATCTTCGGCCCAAACCGCAGCATTACAATTACGATATGTGGGCCGGCATTCATTATGAATTAAACATTGCCAAACCTCCAGGCTCGCGAGTGGCAAAGCTGGAGCGCGACGGGCAGCCGCTGGATATGAACAGAAGCTACTCCGTTGTTATGAATAACTATCGGGCTTCCGGCGGAGGGGATTATACGATGTATATCGGCAAGCCGGTTTTGCATGAAGGAGCGGACGACATGGCCGCTCTGGTGGAACGATATATCCGCAAGCATCAGCCGCTGGCTGTTCCGAAGGCAGGGAATTGGCGGGTTACAGCCTCGCGTGACTGACCATCGCCTGTTAAGAAGCGGCATTTCAATCCCGCTGCCATAACCAAATTACGAATCCAGCGGCGAAAGGCAAAGCGCCGGCGCCGAGCTGACTGGCCGCTGGAATAAAATACGGACGGCTGCCATCAGACGGCGCAGAGCCAAGGCGGATGCTTTGCCTCATATCAAACGAATGATCTGAATAACATTGTCCCCTTGCGTTACCTCGATTACATGATGTTTGTTGTTATAGGAAACGGCTCCTTGCCCCACTTCAATTACCGGATGTTCTCCCAAACCGAAAAACACATCGTCCGCCAATGCTTCCATGACTTCGCTTCTTTCTTCCTCGCCCAGCGCCTCCCACTCATCCTTTTCCATTTCGAAAAATGTGAAATTTTCTCCTATTTTCCCCACCGCGGCAGTCAATTCCGCTAGAATATCGCTGTATTCTCTGGCATGGCGCACTCCCATTTTGTTCACAACTCCTTATTTTTACGGAACGAATTCCGTTTACTCTAATTTCAGAATACCCTTTTGACGATATAAATAGAAGTAGACAAACGCAAACGCCTGTCGCCTGTCACCGGCGGCACAGAAAAATGCAGAAATACATACTGGACGGGGTGTAGGATGAAGAACTCAACAATTATTGGTCTCGTGTTAGGTCTTATCGGAATATTCGGCGGGATGGTGGTCAAGGGAGCAAAGCTTTCCGCTCTATTGAATCCCGCCGCCTATATGATTATTATTTTGGGGACTATGGCTGCTGTTATGGTTGCTTTTCCAATGTCCGAGCTAAAAAAAGTCGGTTCTTTGTTTAAAATCGTTTTTTCTACCCCCCAGCTGCCCGAACGTGAACAGCTCATTCAGCGCTTTATGGAATGGGCATCCATAACGCGCCGTGAGGGCTTGCTGGCATTGGAAGCAAAGGTCGATGAAATTGAAGATGATTTCCTCCGCAACGGCATGCGCATGATCATTGACGGAAACGACCAGGATCTCGTGCGCGACGTATTGCTGGAAGATATCGCTGCCACAGAGGAGCGCCATAAAGCTGGCGCCTTGATCTTTACACAGGCAGGCACCTATGCCCCTACGCTCGGGGTTCTCGGCGCGGTGGTTGGTCTAATCGCCGCATTGGCGGATATGAGCGAGATGGCAAAGCTGGCCCATGCGATAGCCGGCGCGTTTATCGCAACGCTGCTGGGTATATTTACAGGATATGTATTGTGGCATCCCTTTGCCAACAAACTCAAACGTATTTCCAAGCAGGAAATTCAGATTAAGCTGATGATGCTGGAGGGCTTGTTGTCCATTCAGTCCGGCGTTTCCACCATTGCGATTAACCAGAAGCTGTCTGTCTTCCTGACCCCTACGGAGCGGAAACAAATGAGGGAGAAGGAGGAAGGGGCCGTTGAGCAAAAAGCACAAGCATGATGACCACGAAGAACATGTAGACGAATCCTGGCTGATTCCCTATGCGGACTTAATGACCCTGTTGCTCGCACTGTTTATCGTGCTTTATGCCATGAATTCCGTCGATATCAAAAAGTTCGAGCAAATGTCGCAAGCTTTTAAAATCGCCTTAAACGACGGCGGCGGCATACTGAACATGCCTTCCGTCACGCAGGATGGCGATGATACCGAGAAGAAAAAGAAAGATAACGAAAATAAAGACAGTCAAGAGCAACAAGAGCAGCAAAACCAGCAGAACCAGCAAAACGAGGAAGATAAAATGTCCGAAAATGAGCTTCAGGAGCTGATCAAGCGAGAGGAAGCGGAGTTTGAGGATTTAAAGAAAAAAATCGATGCGTATATCGAGAAAAATGGCTTGGTAACCGATTTGGAAACCCATATGAATTTGTCGCAGCTGGTTATTACCATCAGCGACAAGGCGCTGTTTTCTCCGGCCCAGGCGAATGTAAAGCCCGAAGCAAGGGAGCTTGCCGTGGCCATCGCCACGATGCTTCAGGAATATCCCGACTATGATGTTGTGGTTGCCGGGCATACGGATGATACGCCAATCAACAACAGCCAGTTCCGTTCGAACTGGGATCTGAGCACCATACGGGCCGTCCGGTTCCTGGACGTCATGTTGGAGAACAAAAATATTGATCCGCAGCGCTTTAGCGCGATCGGTTATGGCGAATATCATCCTGTAGCGGAAAATGATACCGTCGAAAACAAGGCAAAAAACCGCCGCGTCGAAGTTTCCATTCTCCATACGTACATCGATAGCCGCAATGTGCAAACCTTAAAGGCTTCGAAATAGGCCAAGGCTCAACCGAAATATAGTCACAACAACAGAGAGCCTGCGGCAACTCCGTGAACGGGGAGTTGCCGCAGGCTCTTGATTTATTCTGTATCCGTACTTCCCTGTGAAGCTGCCTAATCACAATGTCCGTCAGCCATACATCTATCTTGGATTGTAATGAAGCAAGTCGAACAGCTCCAGACGTTCGTCCTCCGTCAAATCGCGCCACTTGCCTCGCGGCAGGTCTCCCAGCATAATGTTCATAATGCGAATCCGCTTCAAATGCCGGACATGATAACCAAATGCTTCGCACATTCGGCGAATTTGACGGTTTTTACCCTCGGTCAGCACTATACGAAACATCCGCTCCCCGATTCGGGTCACCTTGCAAGGCAATGTCATGCTGCCCAAAATACGAACTCCGCTGCCCATGCCCTTCAGGAATGAATCGGTCACTGGCCGGTCTACCGTCACGATGTATTCTTTTTCGTGTTTGCCTTCAGAGCGCAAGATCGGATTAACCACGTCGCCGTCATTCGTCATCAGAATAAGGCCCTCCGAATCCTTGTCCAGTCTCCCAATGGGGAAAATACGCTCCTTGTGTCCAACAAAATCAACAATATTGCCTTTAATATGTAGCTCGGTTGTGCTGGTTATGCCGACCGGCTTGTTTAGTGCAATATAGACCGGGCGCTTGCGTTCTCCGATGCGGCGGCCGTTTACCCTCACATCGTCGCCAGGCTCAGCCTGGCTGCCCAGTTCGGCTATAATCCCGTTAATGGTTACTTTGCGGCCTTCAATCAGCTTGTCCGCTTCGCGTCTTGAGCAAAAGCCCGTTTCACTAATAAACTTATTAATTCTCACAGCTGCTTCACCCCGTTCATGCGTATCCTACACCAGGAACGGAATTTGTGCAACAATCCCTTTTACCCCGCCGCCGCGTCCCTTAAGGCAGGCAGCGTTACTTTTACGGAGGTGCCGATATTTACCTGGCTTTGGATATCCATCGTGCCCTGGTGGCTATTAATGATGCGTTGGCTCACCATAATACCAAGACCTGTTCCCGTTTCCTTGGCGGTGAAAAAGGGATCGCCGATTTTGGAGATCATATCCTCCGGTATCCCGATACCTTCATCGGTAATGCTGATCGCCACGCTTCCGCCCTTTCGCTGAACGGAAATATGGACTACCCCGCCGCCGGGCATGGCTTCGATTGCGTTTTTGAGCAAATTGATGAACACCTGCTTTAGCTGATTTTCCTCACAGGAGATGGAGCAGTCCTCCTCTGTAAACACTTGGCGAAAAACGATGTTATGCAGGTGAGCTTCGCTATCTAGAAAAACCAGTACATCCTGCAGCACGTTCCTGACATCCTTCGCTACAAACTTCGTTGCCTGGGGCTTGGCCAAAATCAGAAATTCTCCCACAATCAGATTAATCCGGTCAAGCTCCGAAAGCATCAGCTTTACATGAGATTGATTGAGACTGCCGCTCTGCTGCTGCAATTGCAGAAACCCCCGCAGCGTTGTGAGCGGGTTTCGTATTTCATGCGCCACGCCTGCCGCCAGCTGGCCAACCGTGGTCAGCTTCTCCGAACGGCGAAGCAGCTCCTCCATCCGGTTGCGAGACCGCATGTCCCGGCAAATGCTTGCAAATCCCGTAATTCTCCCGTCGGTCTCCCGTATAGGGGATAAAGTAACGCTGACCGGGATCATCTCTCCCCCCAGTGTCTCGCGAACCGTTTCGTGGGCGGGCAGTTTTTTTCCTTTTTTCAATTGCTCAAGCATATGGCGGATTTCCTTGATCTTGGACTCCGGAATGGTAGGATGTACCGTACCTAGCACAACGGATTGCTCATAACCGAATAGCTGCTCGAATGCACGGTTCACCTGAATCACCTTCCCGTCCACATCCATCAGATGAATGGCATCGTTGGAGTTGTTGATAAAGGATTCCAGATACTCCTTCATATTGCGGTTCTCCTCAAATGCACGCCGCAGCTTGTTCATATAAATGCTCAAATTTTGAGACATGGCATTTATTTTGAGCGCAAGCAATCCGAATTCGTCCTTTCCCCGAATCTGAATCGGCTTTTGAAAGCGTACAGACGACACTTCATTCACCTTCCACAAAATATCCTTTAACGGACGCATCATAACGCCAACGAGCCAATACACCAGGACAATAGCCGCGGTCATAAAAAAAACGGAGTATAGCAAGGTGTAGTCGCGTTTCACCGCTACGATAGACTTAATGATGGACTGGTCGTAAACAATAACAATGTCATAGGAAGACCCCGCATTGGGTTCGTAAAGGGTCATGTAAAGCCGCTTATCGTCATCCTTCGCTTCCATCAAGCGAAAGGGATGGCTGGAATCGGCTTGCGGAATGCGCCCAACGTTGATAGCATTTAAATGACGGCTTTCACTTCCGTATCGCAGGTGTCCCGTTTTCCGGTCATATACCGAAACCGCCACTATGGCGGGATGAAACTTCTGAAGAATCGCAATCATTTTTTCCGGGTGTTCGGAAACCCCGGGTTGATCGTCAGCTCCCGGCTTCTCATAATCGGCAATACTATCCATTAACTGCACAGAAATGCTCTTCATGGATTCAAGCAGTATATTTCGAACTCCCTGAACCATGGAGTATTCGCTCAAAAGATGGTAGAGCAATAATACGGAAACCAGCATGAGAGTAATAACGATTGACAGTTTCGACTTTATCGACAATGAACGACACATCCTTTTGCCAAGATGATTCAATAGTTGCATATCTCCTAACCTATGCACAGTCTATTAACATCATCAACAGGGGTTATACACAACAGTGGATTTTTTGTGGATGGATATGTGGATAACTTCTGGGTTATCCACAGAATTATCCACTGCCTGTTAACATCGGAACTTTTGTTCGTTGTACAAACCTTGATTTTGAAGTGAATGGAGCCTAGAAGTCATGAGAAGAGAACAAGAAGATCAAGATTGGATGCTGGAAGCAATCGCGGAAGCGCGCAAGGCCGAAGCCATCGGTGAGGTGCCAATCGGAGCTGTCATTGTTCGTGATGGACAAATAATCGGCAGAGGCCATAACTTACGCGAAACAACCCATGACCCAACAGCCCATGCGGAAATGGTTGCCATCCGGCAGGCTTGCGAGGCCATTGGCGCCTGGCGTCTGCTCGACTGCACTTTATATGTCACGCTGGAGCCTTGTCCCATGTGTGCGGGCGCAATCGTTCAATCGCGCGTCAAACGAGTGGTGTACGGAACAACGGATCCCAAGGCCGGCTGCGCCGGAACGCTTATGAACCTGCTGCAAGAGCCCCGTTTCAACCACGAAACGGAGCTCACAAGCGACGTCCTGCAGTCTCAGTGCGCGATGCTGCTCACTCAATTTTTTCGACGGCTAAGGAATCGATAATTTATTTTATTGTTTGCTTTCGGTTTTGCCTGGCAATTGGATTTCGCTGCGTTGAATATGCTGCAGGGCAACAATCAACTGATCAGCCTCCTCACTGATAGCGAGCACGGCAGGGTCCGTCAGACTGCCTCTCGCCTCGGCGATTTCGTGAAGCTTGTGCCTAAGCGATTGCAGCTGTGCAAGTAAGTAGTTTTTATCCATGTTCGCTAAAAGGCACGCTCCTTATCTCGTCGTGGTGTGGAATAGTACCATTATACTCTTTGTGCCAAAAAGTTTTTGTAAAAATCTGTCGACAACCTCCACCAAATTTCAGGCATTTTTCGACAAAATAAGGATATTGTCGATTTTTATAGGACTATTGGCCCTGAAGCCTCCTTGTCCTTCGTCATGTATGACGGCGCGCAATTGTAATATAAGAAGACATGAAGTAAAATGACTTCATGATGCTGTATGGGGCAGAATCGCCCAGCCGTAAAGCATTTGTCTTTATACAAGCCTTATTAAATAACAGAACAATTAGATGAAGGATTCCGCAACGGACCTTATTTCGCATTGCATTTAGAATAAATATGAAGGGGCTGATGGCATGCTGCTGAGTTCCTTATTTAAGGATATTCCCTATACGCTGCTGGCAGGCAGTATCGAGATTCCCGTTACGGGCATTGCTTTCGACTCGCGCGAAGTTGAGCCGGGCAGCCTGTTTATTGCCATTGCCGGCTTTACGGTTGACGGCCACGATTTCATCGCCAAAGCCGTTGAGCTTGGCGCTGCGGCCATCCTCGTTGAACGCGATGTAACGGTGGAAGGCTCCGTTTCCGTATTGAAGGTCGGGGATACTCGCGCAGCTATGGCCCGCCTCGCGGCAGCCTTCTACGGCAATCCCTCGGATCAGCTTCAGGTTATTGGCGTAACGGGCACGAACGGAAAAACCTCCTCAGCTTATTTTATTAAATCCATTCTGGAGGAATCCGGACAGACGATGGGTGTTATCGGCACCATCGGAGCTTTGGCTGGCGGACGGGCGCTGGCGACTCGTTCAACGACGCCGACAACTCCGGAATCGCTGCATCTGCAGCATATGTTCGCGGACATGAAGGAGTCGGGAGTAACCTCCTGCGTGATGGAAGTGTCCTCTCACGCTCTCAGTCTGCATCGTGCTGCGGCCACCAATTTCCGCATTGGCGTCTTTACCAACCTGACTCCGGATCATCTGGAGCTTCACCGCACGATGGAGGACTATTTTGAAGCAAAGGCCATGTTATTCGACATGACCACGGAAGCAAACGTCATCAACCTGGACGATGAATACGGGGTCAAGCTCGCTGAGCGTCTGAAGGGCAGGGATGCCCGGCTGATCACCTATGGCATCGAGGCGACGGCTGAGGTTTACGCCACGGATATCCGGCTGGAGGCCGATCATACCTTTTATATCGCCCATACGCCTGAAGGCAGCATTGATATATGCGTAAAGCTGCCTGGGCTGATCTATGTTTACAACAGTCTTGCTGCTGTAGCCTGCGCTTATGCGGCGGGCATTCAGCCTAGCCATATCGCCAAAGGCATCCGCGCCGTCTCCAGCATTAAAGGACGGCTGGAGGTCGTCTACCAAGACGAAGACCGTAAGGTCGTTGTCGATTTTGCGCATACCGAGGATGGATTGGAAAAAGCGCTCACGACTTTAAAGCCGTTTACGAAAGGACGGCTGATTCTGGTATTCGGCGTTTATGCAGCGCCCGGAGAGCTGGGCAGTCCCAAACGGAATGCGATGGGCAAAGTAGCGGCGCAATACGCCGACCTAAGCATCGTCACCTCCGATAATCCGAAAAATCAGGATCCCGATGCCATCATCGCGGAGGTATCCGCAGTTGTAGCCGCCGAAGGCGGCCAATATATCGGCATCGTGGACCGCAAGGAAGCGATCCGCCATGCCATCGACATCAGCCGCAAGGACGATGTCATTCTAATTGCCGGCAAAGGACATGAAACAACCCAGGTAATCGGAAAAACCGAAATTCCGTTTAATGAAGCGGAGATTGTGCAGGAGTGGATCAGCGGCAAGGCTTGATGCGCCGCCCCTCCCGCTTTTAAATCTGAGCAAAGGAATGGCAACTTCATTATGTGTGGATTTACTGGATTTGCAGACAGCCGCCTGGAGGCGGACAAACATGCCATCATTCAAGACATGATGGATACCATCGTGCATCGCGGCCCCGACAGCGGGGGCGTTTATTCCGATGAGTCGGTTACGCTCGGATTTCGGCGTCTCCAGATCATCGACTTATCCCCGGAAGGCAGCCAGCCCATGTACAATGAGGACAAGAGCTGCATTCTTATTTTTAACGGAGAAATCTATAATTATCAAAGTCTTAGGCAGGAGCTGCTGGACAAGGGCCACCAATTCACCAGCCATACGGACAGCGAGGTCATCTTGCATGGCTACGAGGAATACGGCACCGATATTCTGAAAAAGCTGCGCGGCATGTTTGCGTTTGTTATCTGGGACCGCAACAACGGTACCTTGTTTCTGGCCCGCGACCATTTCGGCATCAAGCCGCTCTATTACAGCCGGCACACAACAGACGGAAGCTTGCTGTTCGGCTCCGAAATCAAGTCGTTCCTTAAGCAGCCCGCTTTTGTCAAGGAACTGAACAAGGACGCGCTGAAGCCGTACCTGACCTTTCAATATTCCGTGCTGGACGAAACGTTTTTCAAAGGCGTGTTCAAGCTGCGTCCGGGCCATTATATGATTTACAAGAATGGACGACTGGAAACGCATCAATATTGGGATGCCGCATTTGACGCCAAGGGCGGTACGCTCAAGGAATACGTCGAAAAAATCAAGGCAACGATGACGGAATCTGTCAACTATCATCAGATCAGCGATGTCAAGGTCGGCTCCTTTCTCTCGGGCGGCATTGACTCCAGTTATATTACAGCTCTATTGAAGCCAAACAAAACCTTTTCGGTCGGCTTCAAGGACCATGAAGGCATGTTTAACGAAACCAATCTCGCTCATGAGCTGTCGGATATACTCGGTATCGAAAATCATCGCAAAATGATCAGCGCCGACGAATGCTTCGAGAAGCTGCCCATCATTCAATACCATATGGACGAGCCGCAATCCAATCCCTCCTCCGTCCCGCTGTATTTCCTTGCGGAGCTGGCAAGCAAGCATGTGACCGTGGTGCTTTCCGGCGAAGGGGCGGACGAAATATTCGGCGGCTACGCCTGGTATGACTCGACGCCAGCGATGAAGAAATATGCCCGCTTGCCCTTCGGCCTCCGCCGTGCCGCTTCAAACATCGCCAAGGGGCTGCCGCGAAACCGGATTTCGGCTTTTCTGGTGAAGGGCGGACAAAAGGTAGAGGAGCGTTTTATCGGACAAGCGAAGGTGTTTGAGGAAGCCGATGCGCTGAGCGTGCTTCAGCCGGATTACCGGGGCGGCCCTTCCGTTTCCAGCATTACAGAAAAGGTGTACGCCAACATCCAGGGCAAGGACGACGTAACCAAAATGCAATACCTGGACATGAAGCTATGGCTGCCGGGCGATATTTTGCTCAAAGCGGACAAAATGAGCCTCGCCCATTCCCTTGAGCTTCGCGTGCCTTTTCTAGACAAAGTAGTCATGGAGCTGGCCGGCCAAGTGCCAACACCGCTTCGCATCCATCCCGAAAATACGAAATACGCGCTTCGCACTGCCGCCAAAGAGGTGCTGCCGGAGGAATGGGCCTACCGCGAGAAGGTCGGTTTTCCCGTCCCGATTCGGCATTGGCTGCGCGAAGAAAAATATTATGGCATCGTCAAGGAGCGGTTTCAATCTGAAACGGCCGGCATCTTCTTCCACCGCGAGAAGCTTCTGGCGTATCTGGAGAAGCATTATTCAGGAGAAGCCAACTACGCAAGATATATATGGACGGTTTATGTTTTCCTGATCTGGTACAAGAGGTTTTTTGAATGAAGAAAAACAGAAGAAATCAGCGTGGTCGAATCGTTCAAGTCATCATAGCGCTGCTGTTGATCGTGCTGGCGGGCATCATCGTTATTCGATTTATGGATACAGAAGAACAGGAAGCCTTCCTTTCCGACACTCATACGAGCGGTACGGCCGCTAGTCAATCCCCCGCTCCTACGCCAACGCCAAAACCAAAGCAAGGATCCGTCGTCGTTTCGGTTACGGAGAAGGCGACCGGACTTCCGGTGGTTGGCGCCGAGGTTAGCCTGACAGGCCTTAGAGCAGTTGAAGCTCAGGAAAAAATAGTGACTGGCGCGGATGGCACTGCAAAGTCGGGCCTACTGAATTACGGCGATTCTTACGTGATCAGCTTGACCGGAGCCGCAAGCGCATATAGCCTGGATAGCAACGAAATTCCTGTAACGATTGAAGCCCCAGCCCAAAAGGCCGAGATGTCCCTCTCGTTGAAGGAGCACGTCAAGGAGATAAGCCGCGCCGAAGACGGAACCGTAACCATCTCCAAGGCATATATAGACATACCGGTCATTATGCAAAAGCCGGAGCTGCCGAACGGCTGTGAAATCACCTCATTGACCGCCGTCTTGAATTATTACGGCTACACGGCAGACAAGCTGGATATGGCGGATAACTATTTGCCCAAGGAAGGCTGGATCCGAAAGGACGGCAAGCTGTATGGCGCGAATCCCGACAAGGCTTATGCTGGCGATCCCCGCTTGCAGCCCGGCGGATTTTTCAGCTTTGCTCCGCCTATCATCGATGCTGCGGAGTCTTACATCGCCGATAACGGGGGCAGCCATACGGCAACGGATATAACGGGCAGCACCCGTGAAGAGATAGTGGAGAAGCTGATGCAGGGCATACCGGTAGTCGCATGGACAACGCTTGATTTGTCGGCCCCGAAAATCGGATATTCCTGGCGTTTCCATGACACGGGCGAGCTATACAATGCTCCAATCAATCTGCACGTTGTTGTCCTTAACGGCTACGATGCCGATAGCGGAACGCTGCATGTGATGAACCCGCTCCAAGGACAGGTAACCTATTCGGCGGATGCCTTCTTCAAAAGCTACGAATTAATGGGCAGCCATGCACTGATTGTGGAGCCGTAAGCCCGCCAGTATGGCCTTGACGGACAGGCAATTATTTTAATTACTGCAAAGAAGGTTGAATGATGAACCAGACAAGCCTGGGCGTTATCGGGGGCATGGGCCCCAAGGCTACGGCCGTTTTTTTCGATATGATGCTGGAAAATACGGTAGCAGAGCGGGATCAGGACCATGTGGATATGGTCATTTCCAATCATGCCAGCCTGCCGGACCGTACCTCCGTTATTTTGGAAGGGCGGGAGGAGCAGTTTCTGGAGGCTATATCTCGGGATTTCAAGCTTCTGGAGCATGCGGGAGTGTCCCATATCGCCATCCCCTGCAACACTTCCCATTATTTCTTTAAGCAAATGCAGGAGATGACGCCAATCCCGATCATTCATATGGTCGAGGAGACCGTCAAGCTGGTGCATGAGCGCTTTGGCGAAGGAAGCAAGGTAGGCATATTAGCCACTAACGGAACGATCAAAAGCGGCATTTACAAGCAGGTATGCGAGCAATACGGCCTCCAGCTGCACATGCCGGATGAACGGCAGCAGGCGCAAGCCATGAAGATCATTTACACGAATGTCAAAAGCAATATGGATTTTTCTCCGGACGAGCTGGAGGAGCTTATCCAAGAGCTGGTTGTAGAGCAGAATTGCCGGTGCGTCATCCTGGCCTGCACAGAGCTTTCCTGCATCAAGCTGGGGTCTGCAACTTCAGAGGTTAGTATTGATGCCATGCAGGTACTGGTGGAAAAAGCCATCACATTGTCCGGCAGACAAACGGTGCGTTCGCTTTTCTCCGGGAACCGTTTCGAATAAGAGCTTTGTCAAAATCCCCCCCATTTATTGGGGGGGTTTTGCTTTGCGCAAATAACAACAGCGTGAGCTCAAGGTATGATTGTAGTCTTTTGTAAAAATAATATTTTCAACCCAATGATGTAACATTTACAATAGTGTGCGTCATACAGTATACTGAGTGCAGGAGTTGATGAAATGACTGAAGTGAATGAAGCGGTTAACGGTTTGCTTAGTGAGCTGCGAAGAGGAACCATAGTCATCGGCGTGCTCAGTCAATTATTAAACGAACCTCAATATGGCTATTCTCTTGTCCCGGTGTTGAAGGAAAAAGGGCTCGCCGTTGATCCAGGCACGCTATATCCTCTGCTGCGCAGACTGGAGAGCCAGAAACTGCTGGAGAGCATGTGGGATACGAATGAGGCGCGTCCGCGCAAGTATTATGTGCTCAGCTCCTTCGGAAGGGATGTCTATAGGGAGCTTTGCAAGGAATGGCGCAACCTTATGGTCAGTATGGAAGGCATTATTGGTGCGGGAGGAATGTTGGATGGAGTTGATTGAACGGTATGTTTACAGCGTTACGCAGCAGCTGCCCGAAAAACAGCGGGCGGACATTCAGAGAGAGCTCAACAGCTTGATTGCGGATATGCTGGAGGAACGGTCGCAAGGAGGAACGGCTTCAAAAAGCGATGTGGAAGGTGTGCTTCTGGAGCTAGGACACCCTGATGCGCTGGCATCCAAATATCGGGGGCAAAAGAGATACTTTATTGGCCCTTCCTTATTCGGGCCATATTTAGACACGCTTAAAGTCGTTTTTATTTCGCTGGCCATCGCCATGACTTCCGTGTTGTTTTTGGATGCTTTTGCTTCCCCAAGCGATCCGGTCGATAAAATGATCAACTATTTGGGTTCGCTGTACTCTGCCTGCTCTCAAGGCTTTTTATGGGTGACGCTTATATTCGCCTGGCTGCAATACCGCCAACTAAAAAATACAAGTGGCAACGGAGAGTATTATGCGGAATGGAAACCTTCCGCGCTCCCTCGAATTCCGCACAAAAAAGCACAGATTAACATGCGCGAACCCGTCATCAATATCTTTTTGACCATCCTGTTTATGTCTCTCTGCCTTAATGCTATTGATTGGATCGGCGTATGGACCTTTCAGGAAGGGACACGTTTTGTGATTTCGTTTTTTGATTCGGATGTGTTCCAGAACTATTGGCCGCTTGTCTCGATCATTGGGGCGCTGGGCATATTGAAGGAAATCCTGCGCATTATCACCCGAAGAAGAAGCGTTAAGCTAGCGATAGCTCATGCCGTATTAACGGCTGCATCGACACTGCTGCTCTGTATGATTGTGGCTGATTCAGCCATCTGGAATACAGGCTTCATTAATCAGCTGGCTGAAGCCGGAGTGTTGATCACAGGTACCGAAAGCTACGATACGGTTTCCTCCTTGTGGAACGGTTTGCCGCAATGGACCTTATTGGTCATCGTCATTATTGCCTTGTTCGATATTGTCTCCGAGGCTTATTACACATTCAGCGCCGAAAAAACCTCCACCGTAGACTCTGTAAGATGAGCGACTGCGTTTAGCGACAGGCGTATATGAAAATAAAAAAGCTTCCATCACCTGCTTAGAGATGTGGAAGCTTCTTTCATTGGCCATATAGGCTTACCCCTTATTGGCGCCGCCGAAGCTGAAGCCTTGAGACATAAAGCGTTGGCCGATAATGTACAGAACAACGGCAGGCATAGTGTAAAGAATGGAAAATGCGGCAAGCTTGCCGTATTGCACGATGCCGTTTTGCCCGAAGTATTGGTAAATCGTAACCGCCGCAGGCAGCTTCTCGGGACTTTGCAGCAAAATAAACGGCACGAGGAAGTTGCCCCAGCTTCCGGAGAAGGCATAGATGCCAACTGTGAAGATACCCGGCAGCATCAGCGGAGTGATAACCAGACGCAGCGTAGTCCAGATTGAAGCGCCATCGACCCATGCTGCTTCCTCCAGCTCAACGGGAACGGAATCCATAAAGTTTTTCATCATCCAGATAGAATACGGCAAAGCGGACGCCGCAAGGAACAGGATGGTGAAGAACAGGGAGTTCTGGATTTTGAAATAAAGAAAAAATTGATAAACGGGAACCATAACCGCCGTTATCGGCAAACCCGTTGCAAACAGGATAATGTACATAAACATTTTTTTGTAGCGCAGCTGGTACCGGGACAGCGGATAGGAAGCCAGACCCGCCGTAACTACAACCAGCAAAGCTTGTCCCAGCGCCAGAATCAGGCCGTTGACGAAGGAGCGCTGATTGTCCGTGCTTGTAATGGTGGCCGTATAATTATCAAGGGTGGCTTGCTCCGGCAGCTTCAGCAGCAAGGTGGCGTTGGCATCGAACGAAGCCAGCACCAGCCACAGAAGCGGCAGCAGAAACAACACGCCAATGATGCTTAAAACGATATAGGGTAACGCCCGATTCGCCATGTAGCGGTTGAACAGGGGGCGCTTGCGTTTGACGCTGCTCATAGTTGCATCCTCCTTAAGTTTTCGCGAATTGCCTAGTTGTTCTATGCGGAAGCTACAGCTTCACTTTGAGTAGCTTCATGTACAGCAGGCTGGCAATAATGCCGATCAGGAGCAGGATAAGCGAAATCGCCGTTCCGTAGCCAAGCTGATAGTTGACGAAGGCCTGATGGTACATGTACAGCGGCAAGGTTTCTGTGGAGTTGCCCGGGCCGCCGCCCGTCAACGCAAAAATCAAGGTGAATGAACCAAGCGTCTGAAGGGTAATCAAAACCATGTTGGTCACAACCGAGCTCATAATCATCGGAATCGTGATGCGAACAAGTCTCTGCCAAGGAGAAGCTCCGTCAATCATTGCCGCTTCCTCTACTTCTTTAGGAACATCGCTAAGCGCCGTCTGGAACACCATCATGGAAAAGGCGGTTCCCCGCCAGATGTTGGCGATAATAACAGCAACCATCGGAAAGGTATATAACCATGTTATCGGCTCAAAACCAATGCTTTCAATGATGGCATTGACCGTGCCGGTATCATTCAAAAACGCAAACCACACAAAGGCGGTAACGACCTCGGGAGCAACCCAGCCCGAAATAACAATGGAGCCGATAATGCTGCGGAAGGTCTGATTACGGCCGTTCATTAGAAACGCAATGAGGAAACCCAACACCTGCTGTCCAACGACAGCAGAAAAAATCAGGAATACAATCGTATTCCACACCGAAATGCGGAACGTTTCGTCCTGGAACATGTACGTAAAATTTTGAAAACCTACAAACTCGGTATTGGCAGCCGCAGCCCCGGTTAAAGCCATGTTCGTAAACGCTAAATAAAAGGTTAAAGCTCCTGGTATAAAGAAAAAGAGCAAAAGCAAAACCCAGGTAGGCGATAAAAAGAGCGCCGCCCTCCACTGCTCGCTGCGATTCCCATTCCGCTTCCGCTTGGAAGATCGGTTGTTGGTGTCTCCCATCTGGCACCCTCCTGATGTGAATTAAACAGGCAAGCCGATTGCTGCGAGCAACAATCGGCTTCCCGATCTTGTTACCACATAAGAATTAGTTTGGCGATAAAGGCTGTATTACTTCGCCATTACTTTCTCTGCGCCAACTTTTCTTTCTACACTTTTTGCATAATCCTTCATAGCAGCTTCAGGCTTAAGCGAAGCGCTCGCTACTTTCTCCACCATTTCCTGCACGGCTGTAGAAACCGCCGGGTAGTCGGAGTTTGTTGGACGAACATGAGTATAGGTAATAAATTCAGCAGCTACGCCGTACAGCGTGCCCGGTTGACCGGTATACTCCGTGTCTGCCGCAACATCGGTACGAGGAGTCAAAGCGCCGTCCAGCATGGCGAATTCTTTGTTATGCTCTTTGCTGGTTGCCAGTTGGATAAACTTGAAGCCCAGTTCCTTCTCGGCCGATTTTGCGCCAACGCTCAGCGTCCAGCCGCCGGACATCGATGTGAAGCCTTGTCCTTGACCATTCTGAGTCGGCATCTTCGCAAAGCCGTAGACATCCAATGCTTCCGGCCATGGTTTGCCGCCTGTAGGCGCCCAGTTGCCCGTCAGCCAGTTGCCGTTCAACGCGATAGCAACTTTGTTGTTCGGCATCAGATCGGTTTCAAGAATTTGGCCGGCTTGGGCGGTCATAACTTGCGAAAGCTTAGGGCCCATGCCTTCGGAGTAAATCGTATTGATGAATTCAAGAGAGCTCAACAGGCCTGGGCTTTCCGTCACCCATTTACCGTCTTCAAACATCGTGTCGTCCGTGCCGTACAGCAGCATTTGCAGCGTTTGCATCGTAGTAGCCTCTTGGCCCGCTTTGCTGGAGTTCATCCAGAACGGGATGACATCGGGCAGCTGAGCTTTGATCGTACGTGAAGCCGTCAGGATATCATCCCATGTTTTTGGTTCCCATGGTACAGGAAGTCCGGCTTGCTCGAACAGCACCTTGTTGTAGTAAAGCCCGCGAACGTCAGTGGAGAATGGTACGCCGTAGATTTTGCCGTCCGTACCCGTTACGGCTGCTTTGATGCCTTCGTTGAAGTTGCTCCAGTCATCCCATGTATCTACAGCCAGCGGCTCAAGGTAGCCGGCTTCGCTGTCCGCGTTGATCATGAAGGAATCTTCGGCCAAAACTTCCGGCGCTGTTTTTTCATCCATCATCAGGAGCGGAATCTTTGTCGCATATTGCGAGCCTTCAATAGCGTTCAGTTCAACCTTGACGCCAGGATTGGCATTTTCAAACTCTTCCTTGACGCTAGTCAGCCACTTGCCCCAGTTGTCCGTTTCATTCCATTTGCCGTAAGCAACTGTAATGGTTTTTGTTGCGCCTGCGGATGAACCGTTTCCGTTTTCGCCGGAAGTGCCGGCGTTGGAGTTGCCAGTGTTGTTAGAGCAGGCTGCCGCAAATAATGTTACTGCCGCCAGTGATCCCGCCAAAACTGTTTTTCTGATTGTCATCCTAATGTCTCCCCTTCTGACTGTCTGTTGTTTTTTGACTTGACGGTGTTCCTATCTTAACGAGCGTTCATGCTCGATGGAACCGAATAACCAAGGTAGGTCAGGATCAATTCGCTGAACAGAGAGTTTGCCCAAGAAAACCATTCGCGGGTATATTCCGCAGGGTTGTCCTTATGGAAGCCCTCATGAAGGAAGTCGGTGCCTGCATCCGTGCTTTCCAGCACATTCAGCAGATGCTCGATTTCTTCCTTATTCTGAGAAGTCAGCGCTTGCATAGCGAGCGAAATATGCCAGATGTATCCTTCAGGCGTATGCGGGCTGCCAATTCCTTTAGCTGCCGTTCCGCTATAGTAATAGGGATTTTCCTCGCTTAGCACAAATTTTCTCGTATTGAGGTATACCGGATCGTTAATATCGCAGCAGCCCAGGTAAGGCAGGGACAAAAGACTAGGCACGTTGGCGTCGTCCATCAGATTATAGCCGCCCAGGCCATCTGTCTCGTAAGCATACATCGTGCCATGCTTCGGATGTTCGACTGTTGCGTGCTTGATGGTGCCCGTTTGAATATCGGATCGCAGAGAAGCAGCTTGCTTGGCCAGCTCTTCGTCCTTCAGGATTTCAACCGCGATTGTTGCCATATAGTCAAGAATAACAATTGCAAACAGATTGGATGGAATGAGGTACCCGTATTCGCAAGCGTCATCGCTAGGGCGGAAGCCCGACCAGGTCATGCCCGTTGGCGCGCTTGGCGTTCCTTTGCCCTCGTTCGGCAACGTATCGGATGCCGGGCAATCAAACCGCTGGAAGCGGTAGGACGATTTCTCATCATGATTCTGCTCCGTTCTCCATAGCTCCAGGATACTGTAGCAGGCTTTGCGGAAATTTTCATCCAGGTGGCTGGTCACGCCTGTTGTATTCCATAGCAGGTATGCGAGCTGGATCGGGTAACAGAGGGAATCGATTTCATATTTGCGTTCCCAAATCCAAGGCGTCATGACAGTATCATCGCTCTGGTGGCCCCTGCCGTCAGCCGTCTCATTAAATGCATTAGCGTAAGGGTCATGCAAAATATATTGAATCTGCTTTTTGACAACGCCTTCAATCATAGCCGCGAGCTCTTGATCTTCCTTCGCCAAAATCAGATATGGCCGAACCTGAGCTGCAGAATCCCGAAGCCACATGGCCGGAATATCGCCCGTAATGACAAATACAGAGCCGTCTGCTTGCGGCTTGAGCGTAGTTGTTAACGTATTTGCATAACATTTGCCAAACATGCGGGCCAACTTCGGCCGGCCAGTCAACTTTTCCTCTACTTCCCGAATCAGACCTTGCACAGATACGGGCAGCGCTCCTGTTTCAATAGACATGCAACACATCCCTTTCAATTAACCGCTTTCATGGTGTTGATTTAGATATTAATATACCTTATTCAATAAGTCAATATGTTATGTTATATTATCTTTGTGAAATTCATATGCCCTATTATGCACAAAAAATCCCCGCTCTATGATAAGAGGGGGATTGGGATATTGCCCTTAGCTATTGACATCGTAGAGAGCCTATTAAGCCTGCTTTGGCGCAGGGCCAGTCGATTTCCCCATAACAAGTTCTACATCAAGCGAGATTTTGCTTGGGAGCGGCGCGCCCTCGATCAGCTTCAGCACGTTATGAACAGCCAACTGTCCGATTTCCTTCTGGTTTTGCCGAAGATGAGTAAAGGAATATAGCGCCGATGTGCTAGGGGGGCTGTCAAAGCAAATGATAGAGATTTGGCTCGGAATATGCATGCCTAATCCCTCCACCGCCTCCTTGGCGATCAGAGCCAGCTCGTACTCCATAGCAAACAGGGCCGTAATACGGGGATGCGCGAGAAGCATGGCTTGAATCATTTTGACATTTTTCTGAATTTGGTCGTCCGGGGAGCCGGTTCCGGTCCAATTCATATCCGTCAGCCAAGACGATCTGTCCAGCAAAATGCCGCCTTCCGCATGCGCCTGCACAAACCCTTCAATACGCTCCTCAATCGCCACATTATCCGTTACGCGGGACGCCAGAAGGCCAATATGGCGATGCCCGCCCTGAAACAGATGCTGTACGCCCATGCGGGTCGCCGATACATTGTCCGAGCTAATTGCCGTTGTATCCGTCCATTTCATGTAACGGTCTACAAGCACATGCGGAAATTTGTCAATGACCAGCTTTAAAATTTCGGTGCTGAAATTTTGCCCGCGCGTCGGGTAGATGATAAGTCCGTCAACGCCGTATTCCCGCAGCATCATAATAGCCTGTTCTTCAACCTCCGGCTGGCAAAATGAAATACGCAGCAGCAGGTAAACGCCAAGCTCCTGAGCCGTTCGCTCCATCTCCGCCAGCATTTCCTTGCCATAGCTGTCGCTAAAATCCTCCATAATGAGGCCCAGCACGATTTGCTTCCTCTTTACAGACTCTTCGCCGGACGGCTTGCTATCCTGCAGCTTGGGCGGTTCCTCAACCGTCCCGGAGCTATGCTGGATGACAAAGGAGCCGCGGCCTGGCTGTCTCATAATATAGCCGTCCTGCACAAGCATATCGAGAGCCTTTTTGGAGGTAATTCGGCTGACCGAAAACTCCTCCATCAGCTCCTTTTCGGAAGGAATGCGGTCGCCAACCGCATAGTCACCTGCTTGAATTTTGTTGCGCAGCATCAGGTACATCTGCTCATACCGCGGCTTCAACGATTTTATGTCTTCCATACAGCTCACCTTCAGCATCTATTTTTCAATCATTGTTCATTCATTTATCTTTACACACTTCATCATTACATTAGTTCATGAATAATGATAGTAGTCATTATGGTTTAGTATACTATGTTATATCATTTATGGGAAGGTTGAAATCGCTTTATTTTCTTCCCCTTAGAAAAATGACAGCAAAAAACAGACTTTTCTGATTAAAAGTCTACCGGATTGTTCGTGCAATTTTGCCGCTTTTATAGTGGAATGCTTATGAAGAAAAAGCCAGAGCTGATCATAATCAGTCACTGGCTTTTTTGCTGGAAATAAACAAATTCAAACGCTCCTCGTTTGTAAGCTTAGGACAGGAGTCGCAATAACCATGCGAATCGAGCTTGTGCGCAAGGCAGCAATGCTTTCTTACATATACAGGAGGTCCCTGCCAGCGGGGATGCTGAAAAAGGGGATATCGGGCAGATTCCAAAAATGCTGCAGACGAGGCTAGCGTTCTCCAATCCTCCTGGGCGATTGCAAGCCTTTCCGGGCTTAGCCGAAATTCCGAAAGTGAATCCAAACTGGCGTATAAGCTAAAAACGTTATGCCCGATGATCGACCACATAACCTTTTCATTAGCCCCTGTGTATAACGATACGGCCCGCACAACTGGAATTAAATGTTTTTCGAGCGAGCGCATATATTGTTGTGTGCTTGCCTTACGCTCCCTTTCTCCATCCTCCGTTTGTTCCGGGAACGCGGGCTTCGCTGAATAATGCATGATTCCCCGATCCGCCAAAGTAAGCCCGACTCTGCCATGATCCAAGTCAAGCGGACTGTCGAACAGACTCCATGCGGCAAGCGCTCCTCGCACCCATACAGAGTATCGTTTGGCAAACAAGGTGCCCGTAACATGAAGTCCGGGCTGGCCCAAAGCTGCAGCCTGTTGCTCCACTATATGAGCCAACGAGCTTTCAGTAATCAGGTCTTTGGCAGTATATGAAAAGGATGGGTTGGGCTGCTCCTCATTATAGAGCGTAATAGCAAAGTAATGGCTAAGAGAGGCCGCAGCCTCCCCCTTATTCAGAAATATAGGCTCTGCCATCTATTGAATCATTCCAAGCACTTCATCCAAAATTTCCCCGCGGCCGATGACGCCCCAGCCCTTGAAGAGCCAGAAGGAATCCGTCTCGTATACATTGCCATTCTGAACAGCCGGCAAGCCGTTCCATAACGCCGACTCCTTCATATTGTCCCTGAACTCGCTGCCGTTTGGATCAACCTCCAGCACCAGCCGCTCTGCTCCAAGCTGCGGCAAGGTTTCCAATGAGAGGTCTTCCCGTTGTTCCTTAGGCGTTAAATCAGCGGGCTCAAAGCCCAGCTCCTGATACAGGAAAACATTTGTTGGATGGCCCTGCTGTGCATAGATTTGGATCATGTCCTTCCTGATCCGCAGATACGCAAGCTTTTTGTCGGACAGCTCGCTAACCTTCGCTTTAACATCGGCTACCTTGGCCTGAAGCTCGCTTATGACGCGCTCCGCCTCCTCTGTTTTATCATACATCCCGGCAATGGTCAGCAAGTCGTTGGTCCATTCCTTTGCATAATCGAGATAATCGAGCCATTCCGTTCCCAGCACAATCGTTGGCGCAATTTTGTTAAGCTCCGAATAGCTCGACTCCGCTGTGCGGCTCTCTATTAAAATGACATCGGGCTCCAGCTCCAGAATCGCCTCCAGATTAGGGCTGTCCGCCGACCCTACCAAGCTCACGCCTTGAAGCTGATCAGCCAAATAAGGCAGGTAGTCGCCGCCGTAACGAGCCTCGACATTAACGCCAACTGGCTTCTCCCCAATGGCTAATAGATGGTCAATATAAGCTGCCGAGAGGACAACAATCCGTTCAATCTTGGCTGGTATCTCGCTAGTGCCCCGCAGGTGGGTAACGGTGCGCTTAGCTGGCTCGGCCGCTCCCTCATTCGTAGCGGCAGCGGACTCTTCGCTGGCTGATGATTGCGCCGGTTCTGTCGCCTCGCCCTTGCCGCCGCAAGCGGCTAGAAGCAATATAAGGATGGTAAGCATGATCCCGCCCGTTATTTTGTTCCTGAAAATGCGCATGTTATATCTGCCCCTCTGTCTATTGATAGTAATAATAATCATTATCATTATATGGGGAGCAGAATAAGACCACAATGGAACATATCGCTCAATCAAGATGTACAATATCACCATCGGCAAGCTTTAGCTGACAAGCAATACGCCTGGCGGCAGATAATCTTCCGGACGGTCCCAGCGACCGGAAAAAGAGGTCGCCGGCTTCGTATACGCGTCCCTCCCTGACAGCCGGGATAACCTTCCACGCTTCCGATTGCTGCAGCAGCTTCAACCGATTGCCGGCCTCTTCTGTAGGGTCGGTCATAAGAAAGATATGATCGGCCTGAATGCCGCTCCAATCCTTTTGATGGAGGTCCAGCCACGATTGCCCAGACATGTCCGCCGGCAAACTCAATCCCAAATCATCATGCAGAAGCGAACCCGTCTGATTAGCAGAACCATATAATCTATAGAATGAGCCGGACACCCGCACAAAACAAGCTGTCTGGCTCCCCCATGCAGCCTTAATTCGATCTTTGATCTCCTCCATGGCGATCGTATAGCGGTCAATCCACTGCCTAGCCTCTTTTTCCTTGCCGAATAATTGGCCAACTTGCTTTAACGTAACTCTGTAGTCATTGGAGTAATTCAGGACAACGCTTGGTGCTATGGCGTCCAAAAGTTCATCCCTCTCAAGTCGGTTGCTGGACAATATCAAATCCGGCTTGCTCTGGAGCAGCTTGTCGTATTCCGGCTGAAGTCCGTCAAGCCACACTCTTTCCTCGTATTTGCTTTCGTATCTATCCTCGTTTATCCCCTCGCCCTTGCCTTCATATTCGACTTTATGCATCAATGTCTGCCTAGCTGCAGCGTTCGGGGAAGAGACGCGTCTGGCATAGGACAACGAGGCGACCGGCTGCAGACCCAAAGTCATCAAATAATCATCAAGTCCATAATAAATGGTGGCGATCCGATTGCATTTGTTCTTAATGTAAAGGGTTGGGGCGACGCCCTCCGCCTTTTTAAAGGCCCGGCTGAAGTAATGCTCATCGTTGTAGCCGACTTTGCGGGCGATCTCCTTGATCTTGCCTGAATCCAGCAGCAGCATCTTGGCCTTGTCCATACGCAGCTTCTCCACATATTTTATAGGAGTCATGTTCATGAGGGACTTGAAGGTTCTAATAAAATGATTGATGCTAAGGCCAGCCATGCTCGCCAGCTCTTCCAGCCTCAAGTCATTCATATACTGTTTATTCATATAGGCTAAGGCTGTTTCAAAGCCAACAATTGGATCGTATACCGGTGAAGCTGCCGGTTCATGTTTCAGTAGCAGAACCAGCAACTGCTGCAGCTTGTATTTGCGCTGAAGCAAAATCGGCATGTCCCCGTTTTGCTCTCCGCCATCTTCCTCGCGTATCCATTGCTCCATCATGTTGTACATGCGGCTGCTCATCGCTTTGGGAAGCCTGCCTTTCACCGGCAGCTCCAGAGCGGTCGTCTGCCAGCCTTTTTGCGATTTGAGAAGCTGAACGCCATCGAATAACGCAAGAACATACGAAACAGGCTCTTTCGCTGATGCCCTGCCTTCCACCATTGTGCCGGACGGCAGGACGAACACATCCCCTTTGCCCGCCATATAGAGTGTGCCATTCACGGTCAAAGCGCCGTCTCCTGACGTAACAGCAACAATACAATGCTTGCGCGTAGTTCGCGGTAAAAGCATCTCGCTCTTGCTTTCATGCCGCAGCAATCTGCTTGAAGATAACCAGATGCGGCCAGGTTTTCCGATGTTCGTTGATTTTCCCATGACGCACCCGCCTTTTGTCGATTTAGTGTAAATGGATTCTTTAAAATGAGACTAGCAAATAGATACCGCCTTCGCAACCGTAAGATCATGTTTTTTCAATCACTGACAAAGGGCGTTCCGAAGTCACCGTTGACTTCTGGAACGCCCTTTCTTCGTTTACTTCGCAGACAGCAAGCTATCCGCAATGAATTGCAATTGAGCTTGCATCGTGACGGGATCATTGAATGTATCCGCTGTAGGATCTAGCTGAAAGACATTGCCCGCTTTGACGGCTGGAAGTCCCAGCCACACCGCATTCTCATACACGACCTTCGGGTCGGCGGTATCGCCTGACCACGGCGAAGTAAAGATAATATCGCCGGCGTATTGGGGCAGCGTCTCCATTGAAATCGATGCCCAGCCTGTACCACTGTCAATGACTTTCTTCTGAGCTTCTTCCGGTGCTTTCAGACCCAATTCACTATAGATGATCTCGCCGCCGCGCCCATAGTTATGACCAAACACATACAAGCCTTTTTCATACGGGTTAAGGATGGATACGGTTTTGTCGCCTACAGCTTCTTGAACCTTTGGTTTAAGCTCATTGATTCTGCTTTCCCACTGCTGTATCCAGGCTTGGGCTTCGGCTTCCTTGTTTGTTAATTTGCCAAAATCGATCAATTGTTCCTTATAATTTTTAGAGCCATAGTTGATTGTAACGACCGGAGCGATTTTCTCCAGCTGCTCGATACCTTCCGTTCCGCTGAACACAACGATTAAATCAGGATTGAGAGCCAGTACGTTCTCAGGAATCGGATCATTGCCTAACGATTGTGCGCCAGCAAGCCTATCCTTCAAATACGGACTGCTCAGAACCCCTTCATGAACACCAACCGGCGTGACGCCAAGAGCGAGGAAAAATCCCGTATAAAACGCCGTTCCGTCTACGATACGTTGCGGATTGCGCGGGACCTCAATATCGCCGTTAGCAGCTTTGAACGTAACGGTCTCGCTGTCGTCCACTGGCGCATCGGCCTCTTCAGCAGGGGCAACCGTGGGAGTAACAGCAGCTGTTGGCTCGGAGTTTGTGGCGCCACCGTCTTTTTGAGCACCGGTATTAGAGTTGCCTCCACATGCAGCAAGCAGGGTTGCAAAAATAACTAATAAAACCAGCGGCAACAAAAGCTTCTTTGATCTCAACAAAATCTTTCCACCTCATTTATGATATTGATAATCGTTATCAATATATCATGAAGGCTGAATATTGGCAATTTATTATTTAGCAGCTTAGCACAAGTTGCGCCATTTGCTGCTCCGGTGCTATAATATATTCTGTTGCGCGCCCGTAGCTCAGCAGGATAGAGCGACAGTTTCCTAAACTGCAGGTCGTACGTTCGAATCGTATCGGGCGCGCCATAAAAAAACGTTTAAACCCTTGATATTCAAGGGTTTTTCTTTATCGAACGAATAATGTAAGAACCCTTCATGTCTGAAGAGTTCATTTTATGAGAAATAGATTTACAAATTGTAGCCTGTTCGATTAAACTAACGTTCTCCGTTTTAGCCAATAGATTGTAGCAACTAGGGGGACAAGATTAGATTTTCGACCAACTATGAGGACCAAACTTACCATTGGATTGATCGCGCAATGTCGATCGCTTCATCTTCTGTAAAGCTTGGTGCCGAAGAATGATCATCCGTGCCTTGAGAAATTCCTTGGATTACGATTTTCCAATCTCCATTGTTCATATAAATCCAATATCCGTCAAACTCTTTTACGGCAATAAGATGGGTTGGGACTCCGTTTATATCTAGTGCTTTATCTACAACGTCCTCCGTGGATTCCACGTAAAATGGCGGATCGGTTTCGGACTTATAGCTAGCCGTTACTGATAACATGCGCTCCTTTGTTCTTAATGAATAATAATACCCTACTATGTTCCCTTTTTCAGTTGTAACACTTATTTCCCGATTAATAGCACCAGCTTCACTGCTTAGAAATTGCTGCGGAAACGGAAGCTTTGTCCCCACTGCCTTCTCAGCATCCTGAAGACTTGCATAAGTAGTTGAAGTATCCCATTTTCTTGAGCTAACCCATCCTTGATATACAATGGCCTCAGCACTCTTTTTAATTATCTTGGTTTCAATAAAGTTGCTTATTGATGCTCTAACCACTGGACTGAGTATCAAACTAAACATAATCATGGCGGCGATGCCAGCAGGAATCCAAGCTTTATGTGCGCTCCGGATGAGATTCTTTGATTGAGCCGAATGAAGCCGCCATACTTGATCAAACGTAATGGAAGTTTGCGCAGAATTAACGCTTTTTTTCAATGCTTTTCCCAAATCAGACTCTTTTATCATAACAATTCTCCTCCGTAAGAAATCGAAAACAATTCGTTAGCAGGAAGTTGTTTACGCAATGTTTTTAGTGCCGCGTTAAGGCGTGACTTACATGTTCCCAAAGGAATACGAAGCGTTTCAGCAACTTCAGCCAGCTTCAACCCAACATAGTAATGAAGAACAATGATCTCTCTTCCCTTCAGTGGCAGCCGGTTAACTTCCTTTAATAATACTTCGTTTTCAAAAGCCTGCATAAACGAACCTTCAACGGATGAACCTTCATATTGCACATCAGGGGTGAATCCGACGAACAATAACCATTTTTGTTTCCGTAACAAATTTCGGGTAGTATTGACCGTAATACGGTAAATCCACGGTTGCATTTGTTTAGTCGGATCATAGGTGTGCATGTTTTGAAATACCTTCAGGAAGGTTTCTTGCGTCACATCATCTGCCAATGATGCTGACCTAGTTAATAGAAGGGCTACCCGATATACGTATGTGCCGTATTCATAAAAAATCTCCTCGGCATTCTTCCGGGCTATTTCCTGGTCCATGCTGCAACCTCCTTTCTTGTTTTCTCACTCTATCTACACGCTGACTGTCAAAAAGGTTCGCTTTTTGTTTTAGAGTAAATTGGGCACTTTTTTAATAACTATAACTTGGCAATGAAAAAAAGAGAGCCTTGGACTATTCCGATGGCTCAACAAGCATTTTATATTGGATTCCGTTGCACTTCATTTGCTCATCTATTCCATCTATGTTTTGAAGCAAATCGTCAACTCATACCTTTGAACTACGCTCAAGCTCCAGCCGCAGATCACTGAGACATGGTAATAAATTGTAAACTTTGTGTCGCTCCATGATATAATCGTGATACAATTTAATAAAAAATAAATAGGAATCGGAGGCTATCAAAATGATTGGAGCGCCGTCGTCAGAGGAGTATGGAGCTTTCTATGAAAAATACGTAAGGCTTATTCCTGAAGGTAGCATTGTCCAGCATCTGGAGCAACAGGGAAAGGACGTTCAGGCGCTGCTGGCAGGTCTGACGGAGGAGCAAGGCAACTTCAGATATGAACCCGGAAAATGGAGCTTGAAGGAAGTTATGGGGCATCTTAATGATAACGAAAGAATCATGATTAACCGGCTCCTTCGAGTTGCACGAGGCGATAAGGTGCCACAACCGGGCTACGACCAGGATGTGCTGATGCAGAACAATCCTTTTGACTCCTACACCGTTGCCGAAATTGCAGAGGAACATGCCGCGATTCGCCACTCGTCGCTTCTGCTTCTCAAAAAGCTTTCACCCGAGGCTTGGCTGCAAACAGGCGTCGTAAGCGATCATCCCGCTTCGGCTCGCGCCATTGCTTATATTATTGCAGGTCACGAGCTCCATCATTTGAATATCATTAAAGAGCGCTATTTGGCAAAATAAATCTATCATACAGCAGTTCCATCATAACTACCTTAAGCCTTACATGACCCGACTCATTGGGAAAAACCTCTGGATGCCGGCACCCGGCTAAACCAGAGGTTTTTGTTCTTACTCTTGTTCTTACTGATTAATTCCAAGAATCTCACTGATGCGCTGTGCCAACGCCTCTGCTGCTTTGGCATGGGCAAGCTTGCCGGGATGGCTTCTTGCGCCTACTCCCTCTTCGGTCATTTCAGGAAGCTGGAAAACACTCGCCCGACGGTCTCCCGTCCCCTCGACGTAGTCATCGACGGCTTTGGAGATCGCATCGAGCAATGGGGTGCCTAGCATGCCGTAAGCCCACAGCAGATACGCATCGGGATTGCAGCGGCGCAGTTTGACCAGGAATTGCTGGACTGCCTGCTGGAAGCGCTCCAGGTCTTCAGGATGAAAGCTGCCGTCCTGCAGCAGACGCTGCTTGAACGTTTCTCCTGTCTCATCATCTCGCCACTCCGGCTGGTAAAATGCATTTTGATCATTGGTGCCCAAATTTATGACAACAACATCGGGCTGCCATTCGGCAAAATCATGACCTTGCAGCGCTCCCAGCTCTTTGTTGCCCTTACCCTGAAGCAAGCCGCATACCTGTTCATAATAACGAGGCAGATTGGAGTGCGGATTGTTATCCCAGCTGCTCAGCACGCCCCAGCCGCTCTGCGACAACACCCGATAATCTGCACCGAGAGCATCGGCTGTCAGCTTGGCATAGCCATGCCCCGCGCTGAACCACATCGGCAGCCAATCCATCTCTGCCCTTGCCCCAATAATGCCTTCGCCAGAGGTGATGCTGTCGCCAATAAACTCCAGCTTGCATGCTGCCTCTGCAACGGGGTGGAAGCTGCCATTGCTTGCTGCGGCATGCAGCTGAAACAGGCTTTTTTTGTCCCCGCTCATGGCCTGCACTTCTTTGAGCACCTTTACATTTTTTACGGTTTCGGGATTCATGCCGCGGAATACCGTTATCCACTGTCTGCCCTTCGGCAGCATCATCCGGCTAACCTCGGCTCCATTGATCCAGATGCCAATCCACTGCTCGAAATGGGAGTAATTTGTTTCTATCTCCAGCAGCAGCTCACTGCCGGTTACGTTTAGTTCAATACCGCTAGCGGTCCAAAACAACGTGAGCGGCGAACGCTGCTTCGTTGTACGGCCATGCACCTTTACATTTTCGAGCTCATCCAGCCGGTACGTCGTCATGCCATGTACTTGACTCATGTGCCAATCTCCCTTCGGGCTGGGCTTTCATAGCCCGAGCCTATATCCCTTCGAAAGGGTTTACATAGTATAACTGTAAAAGAGTGCGAGGTTTTCATCAACAAAACTCTAATAGAGCCTCCAACGCCTGCTTTAAAGGCGCCTCAGCAGCTTTTATCGTCTTCTTCAGCTTGCCCGAGCTGCCGAACAGCAGATACAGGATTTTTTCTCTTTCATATGACTCAAGCGATTCCAGTTCCCCATGCAGCGCGGCGGCCAATTCCGGCGTGTTAACCCAATTGAGCTTGGACGGTTTGGCTGAATCCGTCACGCTTCGGAGAATCGACACTATAACCGGCATCCATTCCGGCTCAGCGCCATGTGCTTCCAGAAAAGCCTCCAAATAATAATGATGAGCCATCTGATGCTCTTCATCGACCTGCTCCATATAGAGCTGAACCAGCGGGAAGTAGTCCGTGCTGTAAAGCCCTAGTCCCAGCACTGCATAAGTGCCTGGCATAACCGATTTTTCACCGGCCTCCACATCGCTATACCATGCAAAAGGCTGCATAACCAGCTCCGCATATTGGGCTAGCACAGGATGTAAAGCAGGATAGTGCAGACATGCCGCAAAAAAACGATGAAGCTGTGATTTGGCGAGCCCTTTTATCGGAAGCAAGGTTTTATCCTTGTTTTTAAGCTTTAGGTTGTACGAACGAGGAAAGCCCTCACTCAGCAAGCTGCAAATGTACTGGAGTCCCTGCCGATATGCCTCCTCCTCTTCGGATAACATACGAAGCTCAATAACCATCAGAATATCGTTAGCGTTGGCCTGTATCAGCCCGCTGCTAAGTTCATGCTCGAAAAGACCGCTGCCCTTCAGCAGATATTGCTCTGCCCGCTCCGAGCCTAATTCCACAGCCAGCTTGAAATAGGCTGCGGGAATCTCGTGCTGCACCTCACCTATTTTTTTCGCAGCGTAAATAAAAAAGTCCATTTCCTTAGCTTCGACATTTCTGCGTTCCGCCTCCGGCTTAAGCTCCCACTCCAGCCCATAATGGCCTGCGGAATTGAAATATTGCGGTAAAAAGCTCTCCTCTGCCCACCGTTTTAATGCTGTTGTACAGGTTGATCGCCATTCCTCTATACGCTTCTGGCCTTGGAGCTTGCTTGACACCCTGTCGATGATCTCTCCCGTGAAGGCTTCGCTTTGTTCAATCAACTCCGGATTCAACAGCGCATCCGCGAGAAAGAAATCATCCTCAGGCTTAGGTCGCGCCGGAGATTCCGTCATCACCTTTTGCCCAATAAAAGACTGGAGCTTCTCACGCACATATTCACGCTTCGTCTCATTCCGCAGCATCACGGATTGCTTAAATGCTCCTTGCTTCCACTCGACCTCTAGCACCAGCTCCAGCTTGTGGCTGAAGTAACCTTCCTCCGGAGGAGCCTCCTGCAGCAAGGCGTTTACTCGTTTCTGAAGCTCGGGAAAAACCTCCGCCGCCAATATCTCATCCGTCATATGGCTCATATAATCCAGCTCCGGCTTCAGCTTATGCGAGCTGTCGCTCCACGATAAAGGCTCGTACAGATCAATGGCAAGCGTTCCGTCGGCCCATTGAAACTTGCCCTTTTGCCATGAAAATTTCAAGTAATCATGCGAGCCTGTATACAACATGCTGGGGGACGGCGAAGAAAAAATACGCGTTTTGTCTTTTTCCAGCAGGTTCAAATAAAAAGGCCACACTTCATCCAAAAAAGCTTCTGCCGCATCATGCATGGTTCCTACACTCCTTGTCTACGCCTCATCCTCATACTTAACTTCTTCGATCATCATTTTATATTGTAAATCACCAAGCCCATATTCGGGAAATAGAGCTAACAATTCAGCGACGAGATTTTCCTTGCCTGCATTCCTTCTTATATATTTTACAATCGGGCTTTCGCTCGTGCGATAATTCAAATACATATGCACCGCTTGATAGGTCACGGGCAGCAGGTCAACTGCCGGTTTTTGGCGGTTGCACAGAACATCTCTGTATATATCCAAATAACCACTGCTGTCCATTTCAAACGCATGATCCAGCATTTCATCACGTCTTTCAAGCGCCATACAAAAAAGCACATCGCCCTTGTAGCCGGTTTGGTCCAAATACGCCAGGATCGTCATCATATTTATCTGACAAAACATGTCATCCCCAAACCACAGGACGATAATCCCATAATCCCCTTTGAATAGAGGGCCTAATGACTCCAGCACATTTTGCCGGTATTCTTCTTCCGTTGTCTGCAAGGATTGCACTCGAGCCTTAATAAAAGCAGGCGAAAATATTTCTGTATCCGCCTCTCCCCAGCACATCGCTTCATTAAATGACACATACGTTGCATTTTTATTCATCAGCTTTTCGTTTGAAAATCTCTCCAGCATACAGGAACCATTTAAAACATGGAGAATGTTCACGTCGTACCTGGCTTCCATTTTCTGTTGCAGATTTTTTATGGTATCCTTCATAATCTCTCCACCTCTTTTAGAAAATGACGGCTTGTGTTTAGGATAGGTTTCCTGAATCGGTGTTTGTGTCCGTCTATATTTATGGGGCGTTACGCCAAACCTTTCCGCAAATGCGCGGGAAAAAGCCTCTTGCGAGGAATAGCCATATGTTATTGCAATATGGATAATACTGCTGTCCGACTTTTTAAGCTCTTCTGCTGCACGGGTAAGACGTCGCTTTTTGATGTAGCTTTTCATGGTTTCCCCAACGCTTTGATGGAATAATACCGAAAGATAATACGGTGAATAGTTACAGTGCCGCGCCACATCATTTAAAGAAAGATCATGTTCCAGATTTTCTTCCACATACAAAATCGCTCTCTCCAATTCAACTCGCATCCTAACGCAGGCTCCTTTCGATGATAGAATAACATAATCACGGTGCTCTGCTTTGATATTAATTGTGATTCGATGCTCGTCGCACAAAAAAACCAGTCGCCGGTTAATTTCCGACGACTGGCCACTTACTTATAAGGTGTTTTGATTTGTCTCAAGACATGGGGGCACCCTTTCAACATTCATCTTAAAATGATTCCAACTCCTCAAACCTTTGAAGCATAGTAGCAACCTCTGCTCGGGTTGCAGGACCGGAAGGATTTAGAGTCAAATCAGAATTGCCCTTCATGATGCCCTTTGCCACAGCCCACGTAATTGACTCTTTGGCAAAGTCTGAAATTTTGTCGGCATCCTTGAAGATAAGGATTGAACTTTCGGCATCAAGATTAAACCCTTTCCCCTTTGCGTATCTATAAAGCATAACCGCAATTTGCTCACGAGTGATGGAATCATGGGGAGCAAATATTCCTTTGCCCTTTCCGTTCACAATTTTGCTTTGATTCGCCCAAATAATAGGATCAGAGTACCAAACACCGCTTTGAACGTCAGTAAATACATCCCCAAATCCAACATTTGGTTTATTTTCCATACGATACAATACAGTGGCCAGCATTGCACGGCTCATTTTCCCGGAGGGTTTAAATTCTGTTTCAGAGGTTCCCGTGAATAGCCCCTTGTTATAGACATACCTTACAGATGAATAGAACCAATCATCATGCGCGATATCTGTAAAAGGAGTTTTTCTCGCAAATGTAACAACAACCGTCGTGTCACGGCTAACCTCTGGAATGGTGTAGATGTCACGGCCTACAAACTTTTCGCCGTTGACAAAGATATATTCCGTTTCATACCCTTCATCAGGAATCATTCTGATGGTTGCAGAGGTTGTTGCGCGAATGGTTTGAACTTCAAAGCCTTGGGCGATTTTGCCGTTTCCGCCTTCAACAGAAGCTCTAACCGAATAGTTAAGATCAACTATGGCGCTACCGTTATTAACCGGGGCAACCCAACGTTTCGGACCGATTATTTTTGAGCTTTCAAAGTTGGAAAAGGCAATGCCAAGCTTTTCGATGGCTGCTGAAATTTCCGATTCCAAAGCATCTTCTTTATCCAAAACAGCCTCAGCCTCTGTAATACTATGCCTCAAATTTTGAGCGGATTTTGTAGAATACCAAAAATCGGGGCTATAAATGGTTTTGGGATTGTCTGCAATAGTAACGGAAGCAAGGTAAGCTTTTGCAGCAGCTATGTCTTCATAGAGCGAAGATTTTGAGGCTTCCTTTATGCCAGAGCCAACAATGACTTGCACATCTTCAAACGGTTCAATATACCGAGGTGTCGCATCCCTGTTGGTCAGAATAAAGCTGTCTAAAGAAAGGCTGAACGTTCCGCTGTTTCTAGCCTGAAAAACGGCCGTTCCCAAATGTTGAAGCATGGAATCCGCTTTTCCGCCTGCAGTCATATCCAGATAGATATAGTTGATGACACCATCGGAATAGTTCATTAAAATGTCGTTTTGCATGTTAACACTGGTGTGCTTCAGAACATAAGAATCAAACTGAAGCTTTCCCTGAATACCATATACGGGCGCTCTTCCGGCACCCGTATAGGAAAGACTAAGTTGAACAAAAACCTCTTCTCCGACTTCAAAGGATGACTTCGGTGATCCCGAGCTGTCTGTTACTTTGATGTCTACACGATAGGCAAGGTCTGCGGCATCGTTTGCGCTGAAAGCATAGGATGGCAAAGCAGCGGCTAGCAGCATTATGCAAAGGATACTTTTCAAATACTTTATCATCTTCTAAGCGCCTCCATTAATGTGAGTTGCGCATCTGTAATGTCAACAATGCCGTCACCGTTTTTATCAGCTCTCAGCCAGTTTTCCGAAGAACTAAATCCTTTGTAGACATTGTTTAAAATAGCATCCATTGTTGCCGACACATCGTTTTTATCAATAGTACCGCTGCCATCGGTATCTCCCCGAAGAAGAATAGGAGATTTAACCGTTGGTTCAAAAACAAGGTTGGCTGTTAATTGCTCGCCTGTGACAAGCTCCCTGGAAGAGCCTATATACGCTTTCTTAAGACTGTCATAGAGCAGAGTTTGTTTGTTGCCTTCAATCACAACCGTTGCTTTGCCCATGTTTATTTCAGTATATAGGGTGAACAGCGAAAATCCTTGCGTTTGACGAACCTCATAACGATAACCAAGATCCTTCACACTAATTTTGATAACATCTGACAGCTCTTTATAGACCGTCTCCCCATTTTGGCCTTCAAAGGCGGAAAGTCTGTAGCTAACCTTGATTGCCGTTTCGCCAGGAGCTAAAGCTTCAATTGTCCCATCTTGTGAAAGGCTGATGATGTTCTGATTATAAAGAACATGCCACACAACATCTTCTGCTTTTAAGATGGTGTTGCCAACTGTGCGAAGAGCTTTAACAGAAAGCTCCGTTTTCCCGCCTATGCCAAGCTCGATGTAATCAGGCTGATCATCCGAGTTCTCAAGATCAGAGATCAGTTTAATGCTTTCAAACTCTGACAACGCACGATTCACAAGATAAACTTGAACAACCGTTTCGTTTCCAGCAGCATCAACCGCTTTGAGAATCAGGGTTTGGTCTGGGTCCTGGCTGAAGGTCTTGCGATTAACAACGAATGTTCCGTCCGGATTTCTAACAATTCCTTCTGAACTTCCGTCTAACGTTAAGGCTGCGGATGGTTCAGTTACACCATGGAAGCTATAGCTTGAGTTTGCGCCAACAAAAACAACTTGATTGCTGACGGTGTTTTCCGTCCCACCCTCGTCTAAGCTGGCTTCAACCTCTTCTCCAAGCAGCAGCGCAGGCGCTTTTGTATCAACGGTAACCCCAATTGCACCCGATGACCTGCTTCCCCGGATCGTGTCGCGATTTTCACCAACCGCCGTAAAGTCGATCAAATGTTGGCCATCTTCAAGGGTTTCCTCAAATGACCAAACCGTCTTAAACTCTTGAGGCGTGTTCTTATCTTCCGTATCAAGGTTCAATGTCATTTGAACAGGTTTGTCGAAGGTATACGTTGCCTCTAATTTTTCAGTGTTCAGATAATAAGTTTCCTTGGATCGGTCAATATTTGTTTCAACGCTTAAAAGCTTAGGCTTGTCCATTGAAGGCATAACAAAGCTTTGCGATGATGCAAATTCGGCTGAACGATAATATTCCGCATGTGTAAGAGGATCCTCCACAATTCTAACAGCCTGCACTTTAACAAAATAAGCCTTGCCTTCCTGTAATAGTGGGCGGTTCGTTTTGTCTTCTAATGGTTTAAGGATGATGTCACTGCCCGCTTTAAATTGACCAAAGGATTGTTCAACTTCAACACCATCTTCGTCTTGGATAGCCACGAAATAGTGTGTTGCCGTTTCGTCTCCTCCCGTTATATCCACTTTCACATAGCCGTCGCCATTGTAGACCGCAGAAACAGACTGTGGTTTTTGAGGAAGCAGCGGATTTGTGAAAGTCACTGTTGAAGAAGTCATCTTCTTACTCATTCCACCTTGATGGTTAACAAGCATCGCAACTACATGATAGTCCCCTTGAGGAAAGGACTCAGGAAGTGTGAACACATGCGAACCTGATTCAATCTCATCTAACTCCAGGTTGCCAATACTAATTAAGGATGAAGTGTCTTGAATGTTCGATGATTCAATGGTTTGCATAGCGGACGGGTCTTTTGTGACATAAACATTAAGTGCACCCGAATAGTTGCTTGGCTTATCCGTTGTCCAGGAGACCTTAATATCACGGCTTGCATTTTCGCTGTGAGAAGCACTAACTCCTGTAAGCTCCGGCATATCATCCACACTGTTTACTTCAAAGTTGTCGATATAAACATCAGGTGTTGAAATGGAAATGGACCAATTGCCGGGAACAATAAGAGATGGGTCAGTAATGGAAATATACAAATAATTAACGCCATCTAAAGATTGAACAAGATAGTTTCCGTTGCCTTTATCATCGTCTTCAACCATGGTCAAGTTGGTGCCGTCTGGATTGGTAACAATAATTTCGGATGCAGAAGGTTTAACAAATCCACGAAGTGGGATTTCAAACAGAAGTGAATCTTTTGTTGCCGGGCTAACCTCTTTTGTAACACCATTGCCGGCTCTTGATTTGGCAACTGCCTTTGTAGCGAGTCTTCTCATATTCGTTCCATATGCCATGGTGGTGGGCACAAGGTTGCCGCTTTCGTCTAGCGCTTCCGATTGGACATAGTGAACGGCCTTCCCTCTTGAAGAGAGGTCAATCGATCCGCCAAAGCTTAGGTCGCCGTTCCAATAGTAGATAAAGCCAAGCTTGATTCCGATGACCTTAAAGTTTGCGCCAACAAAGTCGGATGAAACAGCTGCCTCGACTCCTCCAATCTCCTTGCCTCCTACAAACGGGATGGAATCCGGAATGAACAGTCCTGCGTAAACATACCCGTAAAAATAATCTTCCGTAATTTTTATCGTGATGCCGCCACGAATAATTCCGGCGTGAATGCTAATGCTGCCATAGGCATTTAGCTGAAAAGGCGATATCCATTGAATATTCATTCCCGCTTGAATATTTAAAATTCGTCCATCATCGTCGCCATTAAGATGGGCGGAACCTTCAATGGACAGACCGGATAGCTTTGCATCCAGCTTAAAGTCGCCTACCATAATGAGATTAATTAAAAGCCTTGTTTGCAGATGGATCGTAAGCGGCGGCAGCTGGCCTGCCGGTTCTCCAGCAATGGTGTCTGCAAGGTTTGATATGCCTCCGCCAAGTCCCATGATAAATACATAAGGCGAAACCACTGGAATTCTCGTATTATCTGATGCTAAAAAAAACGTAATTTTATCAAGCATCATTTTGGGAACAGAGTTAATCGAAACCTTTTTTAGTGCCAATGACCCTTCTACTTCCAGTACGGTTATTTTAACACCGGCCTCAATGCTATAAATATCTTCAATGGTGTTAATGGTTATTTCGGCCTTAGCACCAACTTCGTTTCCTACTAATGGTCCTAATATATCTTCCGGCAAGTCGACAGAAAACGTTGTGTTAACGCCGCGAAAACCGATGTCGCCGTCTTTACTTCCATAGAGAACATCTTCAACGTTTGCCGTTAATGAGCCTTTATATTCATCAGGCTCGTCGCCCTGCGACGGATCAGGAGCCTTTAAAGGAAGTGAAATCCTTCCGCCAAAGCTGATTCCGAAATCATCATCATCCTGGGTCATAACCCCATATTTAATATTGATCAAAAAACCCGCAATATTTTGCAGCATGGTTCCGGCGTCCCCAAGCTTAAGCTCAAGCGCCTGCGCCTCATCCTCGGAAACAGCCTCCCCATCCAGGCTGTATTTGGTTCCATTTTCGACTTCATAATACCACTTGTTGTGCCAAATATTGATAGAGTTAATCACTTTGATGGTACCGTCGCCTTCCAGCTTTGCACCATTGTTATTAACGGTCATCTTAAGCGCTTCGTTGCTGTCATAGGTCAAAATGTTATTGATGGTAATGTCGCCATCGGCTCTGCTAGCGGAGTAATATTGCTCTGTGCCCGTACCCATCAGCCTGATTTTCCCGCGGAGCGTCAACAGAATTTCTGTTTTATCCTCTTCAAATTGTATGTTTTTATGAAGAAGGCCATCTCTTTTTACATCGCCAGATAAAAACTTCTTCATTACATCTTCGTTTGCAAAACTAACGTAGTCATACAACTGTCTGTTGTTCGAAGCATTAGTTAAACGAACAAGCGAAACAATACCATAACTTGCACTTTTATCCGCTACATTATTTGTGACATCCAATGTAGTTGTTGCTTTGATTTTTGTACCAAAGGCATCGATTAGCTGTTGATTTGTAAATCTAAATTCAATATCATATTTGCCAACCGCCAACGTTTGATCCGTTGAAAATGCAAGCGTTTGACCTTCTTCAATAAAACTTATTTTTCTTTTGTCAATCAAAGCAGCCTCGCCGCTTGATGATGAAACAAGATAAAGACTCCATCCATCGCTTCCTGAAAGGGCCTCGGCCAAAACTTTCATATCGCCTGAAACCGTAATATTTTTGTCGCCTTCATAATAAACGGCCGCCGGGAAAACATGCTTCATTGAAACTTCCGGAGTTTTTCCTTCGACCGCAGGAATCAAAATGTTTGTATTCGCACTATAGTTAACCAGTTTATGTGTGCTAGAATCAATAATTTCTGTTGCATTTAACGAAACAATCAAACGCTTGGAGGTTATCATAGGCTGAGCCTCTGCGATAATTTCAACATTCGGTATATCAAACACCGTTCCAATGTTAAGACCACCCGAAATCTGCACATTGTATTCCCGTGTATTCGTTGCCGCAAAAACAAGTCCCTCATCCAGGCTAAGCTTCACAACAGGCTCCAGAAGTTCTCTCGCTCCCGAGACACTGTTGTCAATGGTTACGGCAGCTTTGAAAACACCATTGTTTTCATATGCTTTTTTGTCGTTAGTCAATACGACGTTTTCGGTTTGAATCCCTATCGAAACATGCTCCTTTTGGGTCTGATCGGAAAAGTTGCCGATCCCATAGAGCATTTCGGAAACTCTGACTGCACCTGGCTCAATCGATTTTTCGTTCCAGTAATAAGCAGTTGCCGTGTCGGGAACTAAATATTTGTTCGAATAATTGGTAAAGTCGACATTAGGGTTTGGCATATAATCATATCTTGTGTTTGCAAGATTAACCCAGTGACCTACAATCACTTTATCGACGTTTACGTCTTTTTTGCCGCTCCAGCCGGACAAAAGGGCATAAGCCATTTTGTCCGAAGCGGAAAGAGAATCCACATATCTAATTTGCTGCGGAAGGTTGTCGCCGCTATATTCGGTTTCAACGATGGTTGGATGTGTTGGGTCAACCAAAACGTGAGGCGAATCCATTTGTGAGCCAAGCGCGTTGTCCAGAAGAAGTCGAATACCAACCGTTCCGGCTTTCGTATTGTTATTTTGCACATCATAAGAAATACCAATGTTTCCGGCTCTTGAGTTGTTGGGATCAATTGAAATGGATACCTTCTGCGTGATGGTATAGCCCTTGATGTCCCATGCGATGGTCAAAAGCCTTCCTTGCTCGGAAACGACAGGTTCATGCAGCTTGGTATCTATTCCGAACCAGCCATACTCCTGACCAAAAATATAATCTTTGCCGTCGATCCGAACGGTTGTGAAGGATGTTCCGTTGCTCCTTGCCGTATCTTCCCTATAAAGAAGTGGCAGGTTGTTGTCGAACGCTTTTTGCGGATGTCCGTCAATGGTTTCGATTGAAAAACCACCCGTTTTTGAGTTTATAGAATACTTCATAAATTCATTTGCAATGGAATAATCCGTATCACTAGCGTCTGCATGAGCGGGGAAACTGGCAACGCCGAATAGCATGACTAAAGCAAGGGTAGCAGCCAAGCTGCGTTTTAATAGTCTATAGATTGTCATTGCTTATTTCCCTCCTTTTTTTGAAGCCTTTGAAACATATACCGAAATATTGAAATAGTCGCGTTTATCCGTCTGGATATATACGGTATACCAGCCTTCCGATACATTATCCATTGTATACACTCCGTTTTTCTCCCGAAGGACCGTTCCTTTGGTTTTCATCTGGCCTTGTGTCAAAATCCCTTTTTCATAACGTGCATATGAGATGCCGGAAAAGTTTTTCAGAGAAATTTCAACCTTGTCTCCAAGAACGGTTGCTGTATTTGTGCTATCCGGCATAACTCCGTTAACCAGAGCAATGGTGTCATAAAGACCCACAAGGCGAACAGTACGACGAATCGTTGTTTGATTTCCTGCATCATCTCTTACGGTATAGTCGATATAGTAAGGGTTCGAGCGAATAAATTCATTCGCTGAGATGTTGTTAGGGTTGAACACTCTGCCGCCTGCTCCATAGTTAATGGTAACTCGTTTTGTCAGATCAACCTTTTTACCTGCAACCTCGTCCCACGCTTCGAAGTCCAGAAGCTTTGACTTGTCATAGGCAATGGAGGCATCCTTTTTAGGCGTCATTCCTTCGATGAAGATCAGCTCTTCGCCATTTTTAAGCTTGAGCACAGGAGGCGTTTTGTCGATTAAGCCAATGTTGACACCATACGAGGTATAGTCCCCTGTTCTTCCTTCAAGGTTAAAATTATAAAGCCCATTTTCTCTATAGTTCATCGACTTCTCTTGGGCCCACGGGTCTTTTCCGCCTACAAACTTGGCGTCTTTGTCAGTGATTACTGTGACATTCACATTCTGGTTTGTTGTTGGGTTTTTGTCGATTCCCACAACGTACCCTTCTTCTTTTCCAGACGTGTCCACACCAACAACAATTTTGTTTTGATGATCCTTTTCTACCCACTCGCCCTTTTGGTTTTGCTCAAGATACTTATAGGTCCAACGAACTTCTTTAACACTTGGTTTGCCAACTTCAATGCCTTCAACAGTTAAAAGAATTTTTTGTGTTAATCCTGTTTTGTCTCTAACCAGAAAAACGTGCTCCCCGTTTGTTTTAACATTGATAACCGCATCCTTATAGGACACGACATCACCGTCTTCATTTTTCACCTCGGTTGACAGCGCATGCTCATATCCACGATAAGAAACGGTAAGCTCAGTCAGTTTTCTAAGAATGTCCAGCGGAACGCCGTCACTGTCACGCATTTGATCAAAGGTTACATTAACGCTAAGCTTATCGTCCGCCATCGTTGCCGTTGCTTTGATTTGCGGCGGCGTAGAAACAATATTGGAAATCGTAATAATCTCATGTCCCTCGTTACCATAGTCGTCAACAAAGGACATGGTCACTGTGCCATTTTTTCTAAAACGGACCGCTTTTGTGCCAGGGATATGCACGATATCGTTGGCAGTTAGGCTTCCCGCTGGTTCTACGCCGGTGACTTTAATAGTTTTGATATCTTTGCTAAACTGTGTCAGTTCCACATTTACGCTTTGTGTCGTAATTGTGGTTGGAAGTGTGCTGTACGTCTTTGCGGTTGCCGTTGGCGCCACTTTGTTAATGTTTGAAACGGTGATTGGAGACGTCCATTTGTTTCCGGCATAGTCATAGGCAGTCACATAATAGATGCCTGAGCTGTCAAGCTCAACGACATATTCATTTTCTAGCGGCTCGCCTTTGAATGGATACACCACATCGCCCTTTTTAACCTCCGCAAATGCTATTTCTCCTGAATCATCCGTTAATGTGATCGTTGCAAAAATATTTTGGTTGGTCTTGGCCGTGTTTGATAACACATAGGATGTTTCGCCAATTGTGTTGTCAAATTGGTCATAGCTAACCGTATGGGAAGCTGTGTTTCCTGCAGTATCCCTAAACTGGAAGCTGAATGTATTAACATCGGGAGTCAGAGTTCTTGAAAATGCTCCGCTGTTGTTTGTCATAGAAAGAGTTTTTTCTTCACCGATAAACTTGAGCGTCGCCATAACTCTTCTATAGGCTTTTCCCTCCTGAATGGGAACCCAGTTTCCAAGATAGTTTTCATAGGCGTATTCCACACTGTAGTGTACGCCTTCTGTGATTGACGTTTTATCAATGTTCGAAACGGTAACGGGAAGCAGGGTTTCCATGCCTGCCTTGTTCGTCACCTTGAAATAGACCGTTGCATTTTGCTCGAATGTTTCGATGTGAGAAACAATAGCGTCAATGGAGCTAAAGTTTTTGCCGTCATATGAACGTTCAAGCTTTAAAATTCCGCTTTCCGGATCGGATATAGAAAGGGTTGCGTTAACATTTTGGTTGGTTGGCTCAGTCATTGAATAGGCCACACTTGCAACAGGCGCTGTTTCGTCAACCACTGTAATTGCAACATATTCCTCTTCCATCCTGTCTTCTTCAATGCCTTCCATTGTATATGCCTCGAAATAAGCCGATTTTGTTGTTTTGCCATCTCTTAGCGCTTCAAAAACAAGCTTGGAATAAGCTGTTCCTCCTCCTGCTTCTGAATAGGTAGAGTCAACAACACTTAGCTCTGTATTTAGCTCTAAGCCAGATAACACTGCACGTTCAACAAAGAAATATTGTCCGGAATAGCTTGGATTAGGAACGACAACATAATACAGCTTGTCGCCTTGGCCATAGGATATAAACCCTCCGTTTTGGATGGGCTGTCCATTTTTCTCCACATGACCTGTAATGTCAAAGCCTGTAACAAATTCAACTTCAGGCGTGAATTCTACAACACTATCCCTTCCTGCCTCGTCCTGAATATACAGGCTGATCGGATTATTGTTTTGAATAACAACATCGTAGTCCATTACATATTGGGCGGATGTTGTTAACAGTCCTGTATAAAGAAGGTTCGACCTTGCCATATCGCCCACATCATTACCTTGGGCTGGAGCATTAGGCATTACGGTTACTGGAACATTAAATGAAACGGTAACCGTTGAGGTGGTTTTGGTTGTTGCAGGGTTTGCGCTAACATTTACAATGGCTGCTTGCGCGTCAACCAGGTTTAGTTTGGAGTCAAAGAAAACTTTTTCAGTCACATTTCCCGCCGTGTCGACGGCTTTGATCCCAATGGCGTAGGTTCCGCTAAGCCCTTTCAAATCAATGGTATAGGTCTTCTGCTTGTTTCCTTCGCCATTAACGACTACCGGACCACTTTGCATGTCCACAGATTGACTTGAATTAAACAACTCATAGTCAGCTTCTGTTAAAATATGATTTTCTGTTGGATCTTGAATAAGTGCAAATGAAACGGTTGTGTCATTTTTGTCTGAGACATCAACCGTGATGACGCCATCTTGCCTTGCTCCTTTTGTCACAATTTGACTTGATGCAAGCGCGGATGGAGCTGTTTTGTCAATGTTTGAAACGGAAATAGGAACTAGAACACTATTTCCAAGCTCGTCGGATAGCGTCAGGTTAGTTGTTATGTTTTCGCTAACCGTTACAGTAAATGCACCGTTAGCATAGGGAGAAACCGTAATTTTGTCCGCATCCCCTGTTGCAACTGTCAGCTTGCTGATTCCCGATCCAGCATCAGCTGCTGCTATTTTAGCTGTTACTGATGCGTTGGTTGGCTGAATGGTGCTATAGTCCGGCAATTCATAGGTTGGCGCCTGGCTATCATAAAGAATGGTAATCGGTCTTGCTTCTGTCAAAAACTCCGGTTTTTCATCAGCAGGATAATTTAAGAGCCCAAACTGAAGATAGATGGTGTTGACACCCTCTTGAAGCGGAACAGGCGTATCCATTGTAAATGTAAACTGACCGCCGGATTTATGTTCCGCTGTAAACTCAGTCACTAAAACGCCGTTATCGGTTGGCGTGCCGTCAGTTGTTGCATAATATACCGGGTTTTGATATTTTGTTGTGCTTTCAGAGGTCCATGCTTTATGGGGCTCGCTCAACACAACATTAACACTATAGGTTCCATCCGTTGTTGCTCCCGCTCCGCTTATCGTCTTGGGTTGAGTATGCTTTAAGGTATCGATAACCGCAGCTCCCGACCTTATGCCAAAATACGGGGAAACCTTTTTGCTTTCTCTGCCATGCACGTCTTCTGCAACAACAACAATGCTGTACGCGCCCGTTTCTAGACCTGTTATGGTCAAGGTTTGATTAACCGCTACCATGTTGTCGCCGTTAGACATCAGTGTCAGCGGATAGTTTGGGGTATCTACGATTCTAATATCTGAGTCTGGCCTGGATAAATAGTAATAAGCACTTTCAAGTCCGCTACGGTCTGTCACTTTCACATTAAACTGATGAAATGATTTAAAAAGATCATGCCCGCTTCCGGTAGTATAGCTAATCTCCGGTGCAAAGTAGTCATAAGTGTATTCTCGTGAAAAATCGGCAACGTTGCCAGACTTTTTATCTGTAACACGATATTCGAGAATATATTTCCCGTCCATCTTAATCATAGTTCCTTTACTATCGGGCTTTTCAGCAGCACCAACATCTTGTACACTGCTATATACGCTAAAGTTTTGTGTAAAGCTTGGCGTCCAGGTATTGCTAGGATGAGCAATCCATCTATAACTCGTTTCAATGTTTGGATTGCTTGTGTCAAAGCTAATATTAAATTGCGGCTTTGGAAGACTAGCATCCTCCGTAATAAGGGTGTCGACAGCATTTCCATTAAAAATGACAACAGGCCGTTTATAATATCTTGATGCTTGCTCGTTTCTTGAATTATTTCCAAGCGAGTCCATTGTGAAATAATAGAGAGTTCCGTCAAAGCTTTCACCTTTTGGAATGGATAGTATAGCCGTTTCGCTATCGCCCTCCGAGTCTACAAATGCCCACTTGCCTATAGTTGAAGCCATTTCTCCAGATACAGGCAGAATTTGATCGATTGGAGTTTCAGACGGCGTCGCGGTTCCGTCTATAAAGGTATAATAGGTCCTTGACCAGCCGTTATTGCTTTGTTGAAAGTCATTCATTTCAAAGCGATAGTCATTTCTTTTGCGAAGCTGCGCATCTTGCGGATGTACCGTTTCGTCAATTGTCACTCGTGGAGCCAAGTTATCCATTTTAATTTGTTCTATCTCTGCATATCCCACATCTCCGCCTAATGGATTATCAGCCCTATCCCACCCATAAAGCCGAAGCTTGAATTCGCCTTCCGTTGGAACGATTGGACTTAGTTTTATGCTGACCCCACTTAAAACTTGCGTGTTAATGGGTGCGGTAACGGTTGTTTTGTTTCCTGTACCGTCAAAGTTTGTTATGTTCGTCATTGCCGGTTCATAGGAATCGCCATTTTTCTTGTACAGCTCATATTTAAAATAGTTTTGATTCATAGTGGTGTGGGCGACATTACCCTCTGGATAAAGCGTTTCGCTTGAAACCATATAAAATTCATGCATCTTTTTGATGTTGTTTTGAATCGAATTCCCGCCCACAAGGTCATTTCCAGATTCATCGGTAACTCTTATGGTTGGTGTTTTAGTGTCCACTTTATGAGTTGAAAAATAAAAGCTTTGCGATGTTGTTGATTCTGGTGTTGGATTTTCCAAATGATAGGCCTGAGCTACACCGTTTTTCATTAGATGAGTAGATACGTTATTAAGCTGAAGCCTTATGCCCTCGCTTTCAACTGCGCTAACATCCAACGGCACCTTTCCAGTAAACTGAAGTTTTCCGCTGGGGTTTCCGTCATTGCCCTTCAACTTGGTCATGGTAAGATCAGCGAGCTTGGTTGACGTGTTGTTGCCAAGATATAACGCAGGTGCTGCCTGCAGGTTTGTGATAAGCTCCGCTATACTTTCTTGCTTCATGCTTTTTTTATGAATGGAAAGCAGGTCAACAGTAATATCAACATCTGTAAACTTCCGATTGAGATATCGATTGTCGATACCGGCCGAATAGGTTACCGTTTGACTGATATCAGGATTGCCAAGGTCGTATATGCTGCGATAAAAGGTGTAGTTTACATCTTTATAAAAGTAATCCTGCCCCCCTATCTTTGTTGTTAAATAGGTCTTAACTCCGGGATTTCCTGAAGCTGTGTGGGCAAAAGTCTCCCCAAGGCTATCAGCATTGGTAGACTGGGCAAGCAGCGCAACCCTATAGGTTAACGAAAGCTCTGCTTTGTCCTGTGCAACCATTGCATCGTGAAGCTTCTTGCGGTCAATATTGAGCTCAAACGTTTTTGTTTTTGTTGGCTCCTGGAATGTCAGCCAATCCCTTCCTACAGCATCGTCCGAAACCGTATAGCTGAAAACAGGAGCATCCTCATATTGCATAATGTCATAGTAACCATATTGATCCCTGACATAATTGTTCCACTCTACACGTTCAGAGCCTGATGAGTTAGGATCAAGATAGAACTCTCCCCCGCGTGTATCAACGTCACCTAAGCTTGTAAATTTTCTTTTTGTTACATCTGAAATATCGCGATACATTCTGCCACGATCTTTTGTCCATGAGTCTATTTGAATGGTCTTCGCCTGTGTTGGATTTATTTCCCCTCCAATTTGTGGAAGCCACAGAATAACAGATTCAGCGTACCAGTCGTCACTGCCCACTAGCCAAAAAACAAATTCATTCATTCTCCAGGGCGGGATATTTTGTACTTTCAATGTATGTTGAAAGTTTCTTGGATCAGACCAGGCCGGAGCGCCGCCAAAGTTTGCTGCATAATCAGAGTTTGCTCCAGATTCATAGGTACTTACGCCCATGTGAATGTCATCGCCTGTTCCGCCGTCATTGTTTCCCCCTGTTTTCACACCAAATACATAGGTGTACTCTGTTGCTACATTCGCATAAACAGGTGCTACTGATGCCAGAAGTGAAAGGACTAGCATCAAGCTTAAAATCTTCTTCATAACATACCTCCTCATGTAGTCGTACTGAACGTCTTTTTTGTAACCTAATTTTCGTTGAAAATCGTTTTGATATAGGTTGAGCTAAGACCAATGGCTTTTAGCTCCTCTTTCATTTCATATGTGTGTTGAATTTTTAGGTTAGGAACATATAACGCCACGCCGTTGCGATTGTTATAGCCTGTTGAATTTCTTACTTCAAAGGCAAGCGCTTGGGCCGCAGCCGTAACTTCTGATGATTTGCCCATCAGATTAATTAGATCGTATTGATCAAATATCCCATCGTTTTTACCTAATAGCTCCGAGTTCTTTGCAAGGTCTGTTAGCGAATAATCCAGTTCCGCATGTTCTATTGCCTTGACCACTGATTCAGCCTGAGAAAGCTTCATCATTGACATTGTTGTGGGCATATTATTAGCTTCGATTCCCGAATGAAGGGTGAATGAATCTAATATTAAACGCCCCACTCTTTCTGTGTTAATTTGCGGGTTTCGCTCCATTGCACTGATCCATGTCGTATAATACAGCCCTGCGGCGGGGGTTGAATCTTCAGAAGCAATGAGATATTTGCCATGGTTTCTAAGGGCATAGGCCGTTTCAACTGTACCCATAAGACATGCATCAAAGACGATTAAGTCGAAATACATATCTGATGCTTCGATTGCCTTCGAAAGCTCCGAAACCTTCATTGTTTTTCGTTCATTTAGCTCGTCCGCGCCAAATCCGCCCATTGTGCCATATCCATGGTCCCATAAAATCAATATATAACGCTCGCTTGGTGCGATGGTTTTACCCCAAACAAGAAAATCCTTTAATGTTTCGGGGGCTGATGCAGCGGTTTGGATGCGGCTTTCGTGCTTTTTTAGCTGCCCATCTCTAACCTCAAAGCGTTCTGATGCTCCATCGGTCATGTAGTTGTTATGATAGTTGAGCGTTCCGCCTGTTTGAATCAGGATTTTCGTATTTTGGTTTGGCTGACCGCGTAAAATTTCTTCCAGGTCATCGGTTAGCCGACCTTGCTGCGACTCAAGATCCGAGCCAACGGCATAGATTAAAATCGTCGATGAATCCACATTTTTATCCTGCTCCCAAAGCGACCTTGCTTCGTTTAAACGTTGCGTTGTAAACACACCTGTTTCAGTATGGATTTGTCCTAGTGTTGCAAGTTGGTTTTTGGGTCTTGCGTTTAAAACATAACTGCTTATTTTTGCAAGAGTTCCCCGGGTGAATTTGGATTCTTGTGTAAAGTCACTTCCTAGTACCATTGAGGCGAAGGACACCGAGGTTTCATAGGTAAAGTCTCCCTTCGTTTCTGAATATCCCAAAACCCTTAAAACCATTGCACAATATTGTTTTAGAGAGGTTGGCTGGCTACCGCCAAAACGATGTTCATTCACTCCGTTGACTAAACCATTATTATAGGCATACGACACATAGGGACTTTCCCAACTTGTATCATTAAAAGGATTTTTGTAAGTGTTTTTCAAAACATCTTTTTCCTTCCCCCACAAACGAAGCATCATCACAAGGGCTTCCGCTCGGGTAGGCACCCTGGAAAGTTCATATCCATTTTCCGATCCACTGAACAATCCCAGGTGGTTAAGTCCATCTGCATAGCTTGAGCTTTGTGCTGCTGCCGAAGGTGTTATTGCTAGAAGAATAAATAAAGTAATAATTAAACACAGGACATTTCTCGTCATCTTTCGACCTTTCAATTTGGAAATTTCCCCCTTATTTATGATTAGAGCGTGCTGTTAATTCAATCATATCCCATCGCAATGACCAAATTATGATCAACTCTGATTGGAGTAATTTGATAAACTAGAAAGAGAAATAAAGATAATAAGAGGATTTGTTTGAGGGCATTTTCATAAATTTATCATTAAGGTGAGATAAGATGAATGAGACAGTAACCGTGTGGAGAACATTGCTCAGCTCACCAGAAATTCTGGTTTTACTTACAATTGAACGAAGATTATTGGAGGAATTTACCCCGTGACCTATAACTTAGCACTTTCAGCCATTTTAATCATGTTCACCTTTGGCTTTATGATATTGCTGAACTATTCCTGGCAAAACAGAGAAACTCCTATTTCGGTTAGCTATGGCTTAGGTGTGATAGCCGCTTCCTTTTATACATTTGGTTATGCGTTTCAGCTTGTAAGTACGACAGTGGAACAAATGATCTTTTGGATACATGTTCAATATTTAGGCATTCCTCTATCACCCTTGATTTGGGTTATTATGATCTTGCAATTCACAGGCAATCAAAGAATGATAACAAAAAAGAACATTGCTATATTATCCATTGGCCCACTTTCTTCATTAACCTTCCATTTCACAAATGAATGGCATCATTTATTTTACAGGAGCATGGCTTTAGATTATTCTCAAGGCTTTCCGCTTATTGTTTTAGATAGAGGTCCGCTTTTTTACCTGCATATTACTTACATTTATAGTTACTATTTAGTTGGCGTATACTTATTAGTTCACATGTATGTAAAGGCAAGTAGAAAAAGAAAAAAAGAAAGGAACAAACAAATTGTTTTAATGATCATTGGTTCCTTGTGCATATTTATACCGCCATTCATCCATTCAATAGGTGTTTTCAACATACCAATCGATATCTCGCCCTTCGGACTAGTGATTTCCGGCTTATTTTATTTTTGGGGAACCTATCAGTTTAACATGCTTAATTTATCACCCTTGGTTATGAAAAAGGTTTTTGAATCCATACATGATGCAGTCCTTATTTTTGAATTTGATAATACGTTAAGAAGCTATAACAACTCTGCCGATATATTGCTTAAACAGTTCCCCGATAAAAAGCGGATTGGCAGCCCTGCCTCACAAGTACTGTATCCTTTTCCGGCTTTATTAAGGCTTATTGAACATCAATCGGGCCTGCATAACGTTACGATACGTTCAATGCAGCTAGAAGACAGGTATTATCATGTTCAATTTTCATATATATATGGACGCCATAATAAACCGGTCGGCAAGATGCTGATCTTGCATGACATTACGGAGTCCGTCCGGTATGAAGAGAGTTTAGTTCAGCAATCCCGGCAATTATCCGAGCTAAACTTGTTTAAAGATAAAATGTTTAACGTAATTGCACATGATATTCGTGATCCGCTTGCTGTGCTCGTTAATTTAATGGAGCTAGTGGAAGAGGACATGCAGGAAGCAGACTTAATCAAACGTCAAGGGAGTCAAGAGCTGCTTGAGGGAATGGGGGAGCAGATCAATAATACGTTTCAGCTCGTTGAAGGTTTACTGGAATGGTTTCATACCCAACGCGGAGGAATGCTGTTTAACCCTGTTATTAGAGATTTAGGAGACGCTGTTCAAAAAACAATGACTATGATGAACGTGAAATTGAATAGTAAACAAATTAACATAAACTCAACGATAGCTAAAAATGTCTACGTTTACGCAGATAAAGATATGCTGGATCTCATTATTCGAAATCTGTTATCAAATGCTGTGAAATTTACTGAAATTGGCGGGGTCATTCAATTGAGCTCAGAGGTTTTGCAAGACAAGGTTGTTGTTGCCATTCGTGATACAGGACAAGGGATATCGGTTGATGAAGCAAGCTGCTTATTACAGGATGAATTCCCCATATCCAAAAGAGGAACGGCTGGCGAGCAGGGGGTCGGCCTTGGACTATCCATCTGCCGGGAGTTCGTTCATTTAAACGGAGGGGACATTTGGTTTGATAGTTCACTAGGCGTGGGCACGACCTTTTATTTTTCACTGCCGATCGCTTCAAATCCCGCAATTGTTAAAACTGTTGTGAAGGAGGAAATCGTGTGAAGGTTGTCGTCGTTGATGATGAAAAAAGCATGCATATGATAATGGAAAGAATGCTCAAAAAAATAAACGCTATTACTTTAGTAGGCTGTTTTCTTGATACGTGGTCTGCCTACGGATACTTATCTGACCATGATGTAGATCTGCTCTTTATTGATATCAGCATGCCTAAAGAGAGTGGAATCGAGTTTGCAAAACGCTTAAGAGAGGAAGGGCGTGAAACGAAAATTGTATTTTTGACCTCGCATAAAGAATATGCCCTTCCTGCGTTTGACGTTTATGCTTTGGATTATATGCTGAAACCTGTTAATCAAGAGCGGCTTAAGCAAACAATAGAGCGGGCAGCCGCAGATTATATGGAAACAAAAAAAGGCAGCGCCAGACAAGCTGAGCAAGAAAAAAAGTTGATCTATAGCTGTCTGGGCGGCATGGAGTTAAGAACACCGCAAAATGAAGTTATAAAGTGGCGATCGAGTAAAAGTGCGGAGCTTTTCGCTTATTTGATCATGCAAAGAGGAAAATATGTTTCAAAAGCGAAAATCATAGATGATGTATTCGAACATATGCCATTAAAAAATGCGGATACTTACCTTAATACAACGATCTATCAGCTTAGAAAATTGTTGGAACGTTATGGGCTTCCCCAGGTGCTGCTTTCCGGCAATCAGTATTATGTCTTAGATCAAACACAGATTGAAGTAGACGTGTTTCAATTTGAAGATCAATGTAATACGCTGGACCTCAGTGATACTATGCAAGTTAACCGGGCTGTTGAATGTGAGAAAAGCTATAAAGGGCAGTTATTCGGCGAGCATGCTTATGGATGGGCGCTAAATGAAATAGAGAAATTAGCATTATTGTACATTTCGTTTTCACACAAGCTTTGTGAAGCGTTATTAAGTAGAGCAGAGATGGATGAAGCCATCGTTATTTTAAAAAAGCTGGTTGATAATTATGACCTTGAGGACCGGACGATTATGCTTTATTTAGAAGCTTTGGCTTTAAAAAAGGATGAGCTAGGATTAAAAAGGCAATATAAAAGATTTGCTGAAATGATGCTTGAAGAGGTTGATGTTGATATATCCAAAAAAGTAACGGATTATTATTACCGGCTGATTGAGAAGTTTAATTAAAATCGCAGGAGGATGGGACTGATTACATACCGATACGTATTATCGTTGAAGGGCTTGGGGCAACCCTCACCTTCGACAAAAACAAAAACATTATTTATGTTAAACTTTAATCAAAGTCCGGGACTTTTAGCTCATCCCTGCATGATGCGCGTTAGAACTATTTTCTGTTGTACAGCAGGACTGAAATTGGTATATTGAAGCATATATTTACAAAAGCGCCGCTTGTGCTTATACTGAGAGGCAGCTTGCATATTCGAGGAGGTTTTTTTGTTGTACAACAACGAGTTTAATTACGTGCCATCCAAAGAGGAACGCACCTACGGAATGCTCTGCCATCTACTGGCGCTTAGTACTTTTATCATTCCTTTAGGAAGCATTCTTGGGCCTCTCGTGATCTGGTTGATCAAGAAAGACCAATCGCCTTATGTGGATGCTCAAGGCAAAGAATCATTAAATTTTCAAATCAGTATCGCTATCTACGCGATTGTAGCGTCGATTCTTATTCTTATCCTGATCGGGGGCATTCTCCTGATTGGTATCGGCATATTCTGGCTGGTATTCGTCATTATCGCCAGTACAAAAGCCAATGATGGTATCGTATACCGCTACCCGCTTACCATTCGTTTTTTAAAGTAATAAACGATGCGTTGAATGGCCGACGTATAAAAACAGCCCTTGCAGGACCCGCCGGATGGCGAACCCTGCAAGGGCTGTTTTGGCACTACAAGCCAAATGGCAGCTTGATGGAGGACATGACATCCTCAATCGTTATCGTGTCCGTTGGCAGTTCATTCTGAAATTCGACAGTTTTTCCGATGTCGGAATAGGTTCCCGTAAAAGATACATCCAGCTTTATATGATGGCCGATGTCGGAGTTGGTTGCATCAACGGCAATACGTCCCTGCTGATGCACGAGGTAATCATCCTGAATGGCCCCCGTGAGTTCTAGGGCAGTGAGTTTCACTTCGTTCTGAAGCACATTCAGCAGCTCCGTTTTATTATTTTGCAATTCATCCTTGGCTTGCTCCAGCTTGGTTTTTTCCACCTGCAGCGTTTCCAGCAATGCGCTGTTGGCGAGCAAAATGTCCACCAGCTCAGGCAAAACGTTATTTACCAGCGTTTCCACCGTTTGCGGGTACTGCTCCTCCGTAACGGCGAATTTGATAACTCTGTCCGGCTTAATGTCTGCCGGAAGATTTGCATCCTCCAGCTTCAATTGACGGAAATAGGCTTTGTCGTCAAAATGCTTCAACACCACAGCAGAAATCTGCTGACCCAGCTTTTGTTGAGCTTCAATATTGATTTCGCCTTGTCCCTGCTTTTCCGCCAGTTCCTTTAAATCCATTGCAATATATTTGCTGGTAACCTCCTGCGGAATTTGAATGATCGGAATCGATGGAAGCTTCATATAAAGGATGTCCTTGGTCATAATAAGCGGGAAGGTCAGCTTCATCTCCATCATGCCCGGCAGCACCAGTTCCAGATTCATATCAGTACGGCTTTTTTGCTTATCATGTTGAGCATCAATATTAATAATGGCGTCTTTGAGTATTCCGGCCATGCTGATTGGCGTTAAGCCAGCAGCACCGCTTTGCGGCAGCTCGAGCTCTTCCACCTGCATCGTCATTGACAGTCTGTAGGAGCTGGCATCCATCGTGTTAAGCATTGCTTCCTGTAAGGACGCCTTGGGCGTTTTCCCTGTACTGCAACCCGCCAGCGCAACCATCAGTGCCAACAACGCCGTCAATACAATAGATCGGGTTGTTTTCATTCCTAACCTCCGCTTTCTTTTTTCGGCACAAATCGAACGGTTTATCACCATCATATGACGGTGCTAATGCCTAATTGCGGCCACCTTCATTTTATACTAAATGAAGGTGGAATAGAAGCATAGCCTATGTACTTCCCCCGAGATAATAAATAGAAAAACCGCCCCGGCTGATCAGCTTGAGCATCCGGGCACGGTCCTCCATGGCTTCTTCAGCCCTCTGGATTGTTATGGTCTACATGATTTTTTTGCTTGGTCTTTTTGGAGCCGGATAGGGGCTTTTGGTTGGCTCCGTTCCTTTCACGATGACCTCCGTCGCTTCCCTCTGGCTCATTTCCGGGAACCGGAACAGATTTGGGCTTGCTCATGCTGCGTGCAACCTCCTTCTACGATGTTATCAGCTGCGGGGATGACTGAGATCGGTTGGTTGATCAAAGTTAATGGAATCCTTATGGCGCCGATCATTTTTATCCTGCTGTAATTGCTGGGCATGATGGCTGTTAACGGGAGTGATGCGGAAAGCTTCCGTTACGTTTGACAAATTTTTATCCAAGCCGTTTTTGGCTTTACTCATCACGATCGCCTCCTCAGGAATGGGTTAAGCTATGCAGCGCCTGGGCGCACTCATGCAGATGTCGCTGGTAATCATGGACAAGCTGCTGTATAACATCGCCGCGCTCATCAACTGACACATTATCCTTTTCCACATCCACCAGCTCGACACGAACTTCGCGGCTATCCACATAAGCCACCTTGTAATCAAGCTCGTACATCTGATGGCCTGGAACGTGTATCGTAATCCGTAATGCTTTAGAATCGCCTTCATCCTTGTTCACTTCGCAGCGTTCGGACTTGTTGAGCACGTGGGGAAGCCGCTCCCTCCAGGCCGCTACTAGCCTCTCCTGATCTATTGCAAGCTCATCTGCTTTTGCCATTGTCCTTGACACCTCCACATGCTTAAGATGTCATTGCGGCACTTTTTTTATTCGGATTAATGAGTATGCAAAAAGCCGCTTGAACGATTACTCGTCCAAACGGCTGTTAGGGTCATATGCTGGCGGAGAGGAAGGGATTCGAACCCTTGTGGGCTTGCACCCTAACGGTTTTCAAGACCGCCCCGTTATGACCGCTTCGGTACCTCTCCGCAATAATAAGTGTAACAAAAGATATTGTACCACAGGTCAAAATTGAAGCGCAACTCCTTTTTGCTTCCAGCTCGACCTGTGGCTAATTTTATGATGCGATTTGTGCTTAAACTGCAACGCAGCTTGGCTTATCGCGGTGCGATAACTTCAAGGCCGCCCATATAAGGACGAAGCGCCTCGGGAACAACCACCGTTCCATCCTCTTGCTGATAATTTTCCAGAATGGCTGCAACCGTACGGCCTACTGCAAGTCCTGAGCCGTTCAGCGTATGCGCAAATTCCGGCTTGCTCTTCGGCTCGCGGCGGAAACGAAGTGCAGCGCGGCGAGCCTGGAAGTCCTCGCAGTTTGAACAAGAGGAAATCTCACGGTATGTACCCGCGCTTGGCAGCCAAACTTCAAGATCGTAGGTTTTGGCGGCGGAGAATCCCATATCCCCCGTACACAGTGCCAAAACACGATATGGCAAGCCCAGAAGCTGCAGCACGCGTTCAGCATCGGCTGTCATTTTCTCCAGCTCTTCATAGGATTCCTCAGGCTTGGTCACTTTAACCAGCTCAACCTTATTGAATTGATGCTGACGAATCAGACCGCGTGTATCTCGGCCCGCGGCCCCCGCTTCGGAGCGGAAACAAGCGCTGTACGCCACAAAACGTTTTGGCAATTCCCCTGCATCCAGAATTTCATCGCGATATAGATTGGTTACTGGAACCTCTGCGGTCGGCGTTAGGAAATAGTCCGAATCCTCCAGCTTGAACAAATCCTCCGAAAATTTCGGAAGCTGGCCCGTTCCCACCAGACTGTCGCGATTGATAATATAAGGCGGGAGCACCTCATCATAGCCATGACGATCGCTATGTAAATCCATCATAAAGTTAATCAAAGCACGCTCCAGACGAGCGCCCAAGCCGCGATAGAATACAAAACGCGAGCCTGTCACCTTGGCAGCCCGTTCAAAGTCCAGCAAGCCCAGCTCCGCCGCCACATCATAATGCGCTTTTGGCTCGAAGGCAAAGGCTGTTGGTTCCCCAACACGGCGTACTTCCACATTATCGTCTTCGGAAGCGCCTATCGGAACGCTTTCATGGGGTAGGTTAGGAATAGCAAGCAAAAGACCATTTACTTGCTCCTCCAGAATTCTAAGCTCATCATCAATTTCCTTGATCCGGTCGCCAACTTCTCTCATTTCCAAAATGAGAGCTTCGGCATCGCCGCCCGATTTTTTCAGCTTCGCCACTTCTTGCGAAACGGTATTGCGCCGGTTTTTGAGCTGCTCCGTTTCCATAATTAAGCTGCGGCGTTTTTCATCCAATTGCGGGAAATCAGCAACCAGCTCCATGGACACGCCACGGTCGCCAAGCCCCTTCTCCAGCTTCTCCCATTCCGCGCGCAGCAATTTTACATCCAACATATTTATATGCCCCTCTCCATATCGGCCTCAGGCATCCCTCTGCCTGATATGCCCATCCTGTCGTTCCCCTTTATGCCTTCGATGCTGCCGCTTCCTTCGCCATCTCCAGAAAATAAGCATGAAGACGGTAATCATCCGTCAATTCCGGATGATAGGAGGCAGCCAGGAACCGGCCTTGGCGCGCTGTCACGATTTCGCCCTTGTAAGTCGACAAAACCTCAACACCTGCTCCAACCGATTTGATCAGCGGAGCGCGGATGAAGACCGCACGAATGGGGTTATCTATACCTTTAACGTCAAGATCCGTTTCAAAGCTTTCCCGCTGACGGCCAAATGCATTACGCGCCACCGTCATATTCATCAAGCCAAGATGAGCTTCCTCCTGGCCTTCAATTTCACTAGCCAAAATAATAAGCCCCGCGCAGGTTCCAAAAACCGGCTTGCCTTGCGCAGCAAAATCTCGCACCGCATCCATAAAGCCGTATTTCCGCATCAGCTTGCCGATGGTTGTGCTTTCTCCCCCCGGTATAACAAGACCGTGAAGGTCTTGCAGCTCTTCCGTGCGCTTGACGGCGACCGCTTCAGCGCCCGCCGACTCCAGGCTGCGGATATGCTCCGCAACTGCCCCTTGCAGCGCCAATACTCCTATTTTCAACATAAATGTCGCCATCCTTTTTTAAAAGGCCGGCCTCTCCTAGGGCGTGTTTGCAAACACGCACTAATGGACAGACCGGCTTGTAATTGATTCTGTATTAGATGCCGCGGTCCTGCATACGCTCAGCCGCGTTCAGCTTGGAAATTTCAATGCCTTTCATCGGTGTGCCCAGGTTTTTCGACACTTCCGCGATCAGCTTGTAATCCTGATAATGAGTAGTTGCTTCCACAATCGCACGAGCGAATTTCTCAGGGCTGTCCGATTTGAAAATACCGGAGCCAACGAATACGCCGTCAGCGCCCAAATGCATCATCAGTGCTGCATCGGATGGCGTTGCTACGCCGCCAGCGGCAAAGTTGACGACCGGCAGCTTGCCTGTCTCATGAACGCCCAGCAGCAGGTCGTAAGGAACGCCCAGCAGCTTGGCTTCATTGTACAGCTCGTCCTTCGACAAACCTTGAATTTTACGAATTTGGCCATTAATCAGGCGAAGGTGGCGAACAGCCTCTACGATGTTGCCTGTACCCGGCTCGCCTTTTGTACGAAGCATTGCCGCGCCTTCCTGAATACGGCGAAGCGCCTCTCCCAGATCCTTAGCTCCGCATACGAAAGGAATCGTGAATTCATTTTTGCTAATATGGAAAATTTCATCCGCAGGGGTCAAAACTTCGCTTTCGTCGATGTAGTCAACGCCCATGGATTCCAGCACTTTAGCCTCTACATAATGGCCGATACGAGCTTTAGCCATAACCGGGATGGAAACAACCTTCATAACCTCTTCCACGATTGTAGGGTCAGCCATGCGGGCAACGCCGCCCGCCGCGCGAATGTCGGATGGAACCCGCTCCAGCGCCATAACCGCCGTTGCGCCTGCCGCTTCGGCAACCTTAGCTTGCTCCGCATTCATGACGTCCATAATGACGCCGCCTTTTTGCATTTCTGCCATACCGCGTTTAACGCGCGATGTACCTGTCTCCATTAGCTTCGTGCCTCCTATTTTATCCATCAAAATATATAATTACCGCAGTTGCTCTAACCATTGATTTTACAGGAACAGCGGATAATCGACAAGCCTTATGTCCATGTTATGGACTCGGATTTAGAACAAATTTACGATGCTGTTGAACAAGCCTGCAAAAAAGTCGCCGATTGCCCGGAAAAACAGCTTAAACCATCCCGCTTTTTCCGCTTCCTCCGCCGTAACCAGGTTAACGGTATAAGATAAATCTTTACCTGTTGCCTCATCGCTATACGTATAAGTAACCGTGCCAACCTTGGTGCCCGCGGCTAGCGGAGCGATAAGCTCCTCCTCCGGCATCACCTGACTTGCTGTCATTTCGATTTTGGGCTCGGCGTCTTTTTTCACGATAAACGTAATGTCTTTGTCCGTTACAATAGGCACCGTCTTTTTAACGCCTTTTTTTATTTTTACCGTTTCAAGGCCTTCTACAACCGTCTTGGGTGGAAGCACCGTTTTTTTCTCAAAAGCGCCGTAAGCATAATCGTACAGCTTCGCCGTTTCATAGAAACGGGTATTTTTTGTTGCAGTATCCATGACAACGCTTATAAAGCGCAAATCGTTTCGCATAACCGTGCCTGCAAAGTTATAACCCGCCTTTTCGGTAAAACCAGTCTTCATGCCATCCACGCCTTGATAGGTTAGAGGCTTAAAGGCTGCATCGGTATGGGTTTGAAGCATGGAGTTGATATTGACGATAGGGGACTTATCCCGCGGTCTAAATTGATATTTAGAAAGGCTGGAGAACTCCAGAAACTCCGGATGCTCCTTCAAAATAATACGGGCAAGCTTGGCAACGTCACCCGCTGACATTATTGTTGTATCCTCAAATCCGGTAACACTGGTGAATATAGCCGATGTTAAGCCAAGCTCCTTGGCCGTTTCATTCATCTTTTCAACAAAACCATCAATGCTCCCGGCAACCGTAATCGCAAGCTGCTTAGTGGCATCATTGGCCGAGCCTACCGCCATAGCGGTATACAGCTCCTTCACTGTATGAATGTCGCCAGGGGCAAGATAAATTTGCGATTCGATCTTAAGAGTATTGGCGGCCTCCTGATTTACGGTAATCTTCTCATCCCAGCTAAGCCGGCCTGTCGAAATTTCCTTCAGAACGATATATTCCGTCATCAGCTTTGTCATACTTGCAAGAGGAAGAGCCTCATCCGGATTAACCTGGAACAGAACCTGCCCCGAGTCCGCTTCGATCAATATCGCAGCTTTTACCTGCAAGCCCAGAGCATTTTCGGTGCTGGGCCTATTTTCAAATCCGACTGCGAGTGCGGTTGATGCACCCTGCGACAAAACGGCCGTCCAAATCAACAGGCAGGCAGCCATTAGCGACCAGAATCGAAACGGTCTTCCCTTTGCTTTCACAATCATTTCCCCATTTCCGCATTAAATTATACGTTCATAATTGTAACATAGGTAAGCACCCCTGTTAAACCTCTTTAAAAAATGGAAAAGCCAAACCGGCACATCCCGATTGGGACATGTACCGATTTGGCTTTTGTCTAGATATGATTACACCGCTTTGCTTGCTTTTACAGCGAGTAGTTTGGCGCTTCCTTTGTAATTTGAACGTCATGCGGATGGCTTTCGCGCAGGCCTGCGCCTGTAATACGAACAAATTGCGTGTCGTTACGCAATTCCTCCAGGCTGCTGGCTCCGCAATACCCCATGCCGGAGCGCAAGCCGCCAAGCAGCTGATGAGCCGCGTCTGCCAGAGGTCCTTTGTAAGGAACACGGCCTTCGATGCCTTCCGGCACCAGCTTGTTTTCGTTCTCCTGGAAGTAGCGGTCCTTGCTGCCTTCCTTCATGGCGCCAAGCGAGCCCATGCCGCGATAAACCTTAAAGCTGCGGCCTTGGAAAATTTCCGTTTCGCCAGGGCTTTCCGCTGTACCAGCGAACAAGCTGCCGATCATAATCGCGCTTGCGCCCGCCGCGATTGCTTTCGTAATATCGCCGGAATACTTGATGCCGCCATCCGCGATGATAGGCACATTGTATTCACGCGCAACAGTTGCACAGTCATAAATGGCTGTAATTTGTGGAACGCCGATGCCTGCAATAACACGCGTTGTACAGATGGAGCCTGGTCCAATGCCAACCTTAACGACAGAGGCGCCAGCCTCAATCAGGTCGCGAGTTGCATCGCCAGTCGCTACGTTGCCCGCAATGATTGTTAGATCCGGATAAGAAGCACGCAGACTGCGTACCGCATCCAAAATATTAATATGGTGGCCGTGAGCGGAATCAACTACCAGCACGTCAATACCGGCTTGTACTAAAGCAGCCGCGCGATCGGCTGTATCTTTGGAAATGCCGACAGCCGCGCCGCAGAGTAGACGTCCATGGGAATCCTTCGCCGCATTCGGGAATTGAATGGCTTTTTCGATATCTTTAATGGTAATAAGACCTTTGAGCGTGTTCTCCTCATCGACAAGCGGCAGCTTTTCGATCTTGTGGCGCTGGAGAATACCTTCAGCCTCTTGCAGCGTTGTTCCGACAGGCGCAGTCACCAGATTGTCGCGCGTCATCACATCGCTGATTTTAATAGAATAATCGTGTACGAAACGCAAATCCCGATTTGTCAAAATGCCAACAAGCTTTTTGTTTTCATCCACAATCGGAACGCCGGAGATCCGGTATTTGCCCATCAGCTCTTCCGCGTCGTAAACATGATGATTGGCTGTAAGCGAGAATGGATTAGTAATAACTCCGCTTTCCGACCGTTTGACCCGATCCACCTCTTCAGCCTGTTGAGCTACGGACATATTCTTATGAATAATGCCGATCCCGCCCTCACGAGCTATTGCAATCGCCATGGCAGCCTCCGTGACGGTGTCCATGCCTGCGCTAATCAATGGAATGTTCAGCTTGATGCTGGAGCTCAGCCTTGTCGAAACACTTACTTCTCTTGGCAGAACTTCCGATTTGCGCGGAACAAGCAACACATCGTCGAATGTTAGCCCTTCCTTAGCGAATTTCGTTTCCCACACGAGTTGTTTCCTCCCTTAATTATGATGCCTCTCACGTATATTATTAGCAATATTAGCAGAGGGGGTAGGGGCTGTCAAGGAGGATTGAAAGCCCCGGAAGCCGCTTATTTCCTGAGTTCTGACCAAACACGCCGCGTCATTTACTCAGAAAAAATCAGGCAGCCAAGTAGTTTGTTCGGGTATACGGCATTGTAAGCGATTTATCGACTCCGAGCTGCAGCAAATAAGGCCAGAAGCCGATAATTGTTTACCGCTGCGGTAACCTAGCAGAAGCATAGCAAGCGCTCCTATATCTGCGCTTATAACAGAATCATCCAATGTATCCTTTTGAAATCCTCCTTCTTCGCTCTGTTGATTCAGCTTCTGAACTTGCACTTCGCCTTTAGCGTTTATCGCCAGCTCATATATTCCTTCATTCCAAGGCGCATACTTATCCGTAATACAGAGCTTGAACAGGTCGTGCCTAGTACTGCTCCCAAACGGATATTGCTGCAAAAAGGACTCCACATCCACGATCCGCGCCATAAAATAAGGCACTATTTCCTGCGTGATTCTGGGATCGGGCAGCATGTCAGGCAATGTATCATCTATCGGCACTTCTATTCGTACTTCCTTAATCATGGAGTCATGCTGACCGATGAAGCTCCATATCGCCTTTTCGGCCTGATGGTCCAGAGCCATCAGCTCATGGACTACAAGCTGCCTGTCCTTTACCGAGTACAGCAGGTAACCCCGATCCTCCCCTCCTTGGTCAACATATACAGCAGCTTGCGCCTCATTGCCTCCCCTGGCATGATGCTTCCACCACAGCGGGGTTCTGACCAGGCTGCCGTTATACCGCGATGCAACTGCATGATATAAATCGTGAAGGCTGTCGCGGCTGCTTCTCCGTTCCATCTTTCCGGAATAGGGAACACGCGGCGGCAACTGTGAAACGGTAAGCGTATATTTCTTTTTGTCGGTATATAGCTCCCAGCCGAATTTCCGGTAAAAACCTACTTCAAAAGGAGACAGCATAGATAACACTTGCCCTTTGGCTTTCATTTCTTGTAATGAATGTACAAGCAAACGGGATACCAGCCCTTGTCTCCGATATTCTGGCCATGTCGCGACTCCGGCCACTCCCCCGGCTTTAATGACGCGTCCGCCTACATAAAATGCTAAATCCAGTACGGTTGCTTTTGCCGCTATACTTTTTCCATCATAAACAATCCAGCGATCTGCCGGCTCTTCCTGATAAAGAACTTTCATATCCTCCAGCTCAGCCGGGGTCAACTTATATTGAAATGCAAATTGGGACAACTCCAGACTTTCCTCGATACCGGCTGGCTCCAACCGTCCGATACGCAGCTCTATACCCATATAAACCAACTCCTATTCGCTATATATGAAGCCTAATATCTCTAGCTGTTCATCATCACGCAATGCAGTACCTGTTGATTCAAAACTATATCATATAAAATCGTTCAATCTCACTTTAAAACTTTTTTTCGCGAAAAAGCAGGCATTAAGACCTGCATTGCCGAATTATACATGCACAAAATGGTTTTTAGGCACTACATATGTTATGATTATCCCTATTCGTTCATCTATCTAACTATTATCTTACTTGGAAAATGGGAGGCAGCTTATGAGAAACATGACGATTCGCACCAAGCTTTTTACTGGATTTTCGGCAGTGATTGCACTACTTATTATGATTATCTTGTTAGGCTTGTACCAAGTATTTACGTTGGATCGTACATATACGAAGCTACTGGATGATCGCGTCCAGAAGGTTATACATATCAAGGATATGCTCGTAACGGCAAAATCGCAGCAAATCGCAGCACGAGGTTATGTTCTGATGGGCGACGAACCTTCGTTCACCAATATACGCAGCACACATGACCAGTTTGTTCAAATGATGAATCAATTAAGGCAAACCTCTAAATCGACTGATATGAAAGATATGCTCGACCAAACTGAAAAACTGGAGTCCGAATATAACAGTCTGGTATTAAAGCTGGTCGATTACAAAAATGCCGGCAATCAGCAGGGGGCGATAGACCTTATCGTAACCGAAAATCGGCAGAAAATTATCGAGCTTGAGGAAGCTTTGGATAATATGATCGGGTATCAGGTGCAACAAATGGAAGCAGGCGTTGAGGAATCCAACAACACGATCAAAAGCATGGAAAGCTTAATCATTATTTTGGGCATTATAGCAATTGCGCTAGGGGTCGTCATTGCTTTTATAATGGGCAAAATGATTGCAACCCCTCTGGTATCGATTTCCCGCATCGCCCAAAGAATTGCCTCTGGGGATTTAACTGGAGATAAAATACAAATGAAAAGCAATGATGAGATTGGTCAGCTAGCTAGTACATTTAATTTGATGTCTAACAACCTAAAGGCTATGATCACTCAAGTCAACGAAGGCTCGAAACAAGTAACTGAAGCTGCAGAAGAGTTAAATGCAAATGCCGAACAAGCAACAAGCGTCACAGAGCAGATCGCTACAACGATGCAAGATTTGGCATCGGGTTCCGACACTCAGGTACAGCTGGTAACGGATGGCCTGCAAACAACCAACGAAATGTCCGCTGGCTTCCAACAAATTGCGGCAAGCACACAGAACGTTTCCACCAAAGCCGATGAAGCCACTCAAAAAGCGGATATCGGTAACCAATCCATTACAACTGCCGTACAACAAATGAATGCCATTCAAACAAAAGTTAAAGGTTTAAGCTTGATCGTAGATGAGCTAGGCGGGCATTCCAAAGAAATCCGTCAAATCATCGAAACCATTACCGATATCGCAACACAAACCAATTTGCTCGCCTTGAACGCTTCTATTGAAGCAGCAAGAGCCGGAGAACATGGACGCGGGTTTGAGGTTGTAGCAGGGGAAGTGCGTAAACTGTCGCAGCAATCCGCCCAATCTGCAGAACAAATCTCATCTTTAATCAGCTCCATAGCAAATGGCGTGGATAAAGCTGCCGAGTCAATGAATATCGTTTCAGAGGAAGTACAGGCCGGCCTAAACACCGTTCATGTCGCAGGCGAGTCCTTTCAACACATAAGCGAAGCTGTTAACGCAGTAGCAGTCGATACGGTCGAGGTTTCCTCTGCAATTCAGCAAATGACTGCAGGAGTTGAACAGATGGCGCATGCCATGAAGGTTATTTCTGGCGTAACCGAAAACACCGCTGCCGGCACAGAGCAAGTAACAGCTTCCACCCAGGAGCAGCTATCCTCCATGGAAGAAGTATCAGCCGCGGCACAAACCTTGTCTCAAATTGCTGACCAGCTGCAAACCACCGTTAGCCGCTTCACCGTCTAACAGCTGCATCGTACAACCCTGTATATTTTCATATTAGTCACGTGTATTTTTCAGACTCTGAACACTAAATTCGCCGTGACTAAAAGTAGCAGCCAAATAAATCAATAACAAACAGCCTACCGTCTCCTATGTTCGGTAGGCTGTTTGTGCTTGGCGTTGGTCATTCTGCACCGGAGAGGCATTTGCTTCGCAGCATACCCACCCCGGTCAGCGTCTGAACCTACCACTAAAGCCGGGCCAACTTCATCGAGTTTCTTCGACCAGAGGTTCAGACACTCTCCCACCAAGGGAGAGAGGACGTATCCGCACACAAACAACAAAAAACCTACCGTCTCATATGTACGGTAGGCTGTTTGTGCTTGGCGATGGCCATTCCGCACCGGAGATGCATTTGCTTCGCAGCATACCCACCCCGGTCGGCGTCTGAACCTACCACTAAAGCCGGGCCAACTTCATCGAGTTTCTTCGACCAGAGGTTCAGACACTCTCCCACCAAGGGAGAGGGGGACGTATCCGCACAGAAACAAAAAACCTACCGTCATTATGAACGGTAGGTTATCTGTGCTTGGCGACGTCCTACTCTCCCAGGACCCTGCGGTCCAAGTACCATCGGCGCTGGAGGGCTTAACGGTCGTGTTCGGGATGGGAACGCGTGGTTCCCCTCCGCCGTCATCACCAAACGT